>Ga0302215_10001539_pt1 | contig 16378 bp, 11 predicted proteins | sample II_Fen_N3_1_FD_194580 | JGI IMG/M metagenome (GOLD analysis project Ga0302215, IMG submission 194580) | Peat permafrost microbial communities from Stordalen Mire near Abisko, Sweden - II_Fen_N3_1 | ecosystem: Environmental > Terrestrial > Soil > Wetlands > Permafrost | place: Sweden: Abisko...
ACATTTTGTTTGAAAAACGCCTGACTGGTACTTGTAGAGTATTGACCCCAAATAGACGTAAGCGTATTAACTTCATCTTTGATTTTACCTCCCGTATAATAATAAGCCAGATTGGTTATACGGTCGTAATTTAAGCTGTCGGTAGTCAAGGTCGTTTTCCGATTGATCATGCGAACATTGTACCGCAACCGTGCCAGCTTTATATTACCATCATAATACAGCACATCGCCATACACAAAAAGAGTGTCGCCTTGAACAATCTTCACATTACCAAACGCATCCAGCGAATTTGCTTTTTCGTAGAAATAAGCGCTATCACAATACATCAACACATTATCGTGCTTAAACCTAACGTTCCCTCTCAGAACCTGAACATCAGGGTTCTTTACTTTATCGAAAAATATGTTCTCCGAATTCTGAAGATAAACCAATGTAACACCTTTCAGATCATAAGGAGTAACAATCGGAGCTAATGGTTTCATTGGCGAAAGTGGCTTTCCAAAAATGTTCGTTTTCCGCTTTGCTTTGACGGCTTTCTGTATCGGTTTAGCTGGAGCCTGACTCTGAAGTACTTCCTTACGCAACTGTTTAGGTCTTACTTGCGCTTGCAGAACTATAATAAACAAGCACAGCACACCGAAAAATACGATGTGCTTGTGCGTAATTATCAAATTATATAACTTTGATTTCAATGATTTTTCAAATTGATAAATTAATGTTCAATGACGAATAAACAGTCAATTATCATTTCTTAATCCAACCCGGATACTGGAACTTACAGTTTTGCCATCTTGGATCAATGCTGATATAAGTTTCCTTCTGTTTTTTGACAATCCAATTATTCAAAAACTCTTGTTTCTTGCGACCTTCGTAAAAATTACGAAGCAATTGGTAATCATCAGTTAAATTTGCTTTATGATTCTCGATCTTCGATTTCATCTTTACAACTGCAACAACATCTTTGTTAGTTGAGGCATTAATCATTGTAAATGGCTTAGATATTTCACCTACGTTCATACCGTAAACAACTTTGCCAACTTCGGCCGGCAGATCCTGAAACTCAAATTTAGACGTGTTTGATTTTTCATTCAACATTAAACCGGCATTCATAGCCGAGTTTTTGTCTTGAGAGAAAAGCATTACAGCCTGCTCAAAAGTTATTTTATTAGCCCGTATCTGACCAGAAATAGAGTCAAGAACGTGAATTGCAGTTTCCTTCTCTGTCAGAGAAACGTGTGGTTTTAGCAATATATGACGACAATTAATTCTGTCGCCTCGTTTTTCTATAAGTTGAATTATATGATATCCAAACTCAGTTTGGACAATACGTGAAACTTTTTTGGTGTCCAATAAATTAAACGCCACTGCCGAAAATTCTGGTACTAACTGACCACGTCCCATAAATCCTAGTTCACCACCACGTTTTGCACTTTCAGTATCCTCCGAATACAACCGTGCCAACACGGAAAAATCGCCTGTTCCACTGTTAATACGTTCTGAGAAATCTCTCAATCGTTCTTTGATTCGGGCAGTTTCCTCAATAGGAACCGGAGGCTCAAAACTGATAATCTGGAGCTCAACCTGAGCTGGTACAGTAGGAATGCTATCAGCTGGCAAGTCTTTGAAGAATCGGCGAACATCGGCTGGTGTAGATTTAATATTCCCAACCAGCTTTTGCTGCATTTGCTGAATTGTTTGTTGGTCACGAGCCATATCACGAAGTTTTTCGCGAAGTTCGGTAGTACTCATTTTAAAATACTCTTCCATTTTCTCTTTTGAACCAATCTGAGAAATATAATAATTTAAACGTCGCTCTACCTCATTTTGAACCGAATTCTCAGCTACGACAACACTATCGAGCATTGCCTGATGCAAAAATAACTTCTGAATAGCCATTTGCTCCGGAATAACACAGTAAGGATCCCCTTGTATAGGTGTTCCTTCGTATTGCGCCCGAATACGCTCCTGCTCTACTTCCGAACGGAGAATTGACTCATCGCCCACAACCCAGATAACTTCGTCAATTACATTATCCTGTGCCCACATTTTCAATGGAGCCAAACTGAGAATTAACAAAAAAGAAAAAAATATTTTTTTCATGTATAAATAATTGTTTATTAAAATGGCACAGAGTCCGAATGCAATACTTTAGCCTATTAGTGAATATCTAAGGGTGTTAAACTATCTCTCTATGCTCGTTTCACAAAATAATTAGACGAACTAATATTAAAGTAATAGAAATGAATGAACTTAAATATTTAAAATGCTTGCAAATTTACATATTATTTACGAGCAACGAAACAACCCTCTACCAAAAAAAACTTTAATTAGATTGATTTTGAAGTATTTTGTAGGTTTATGGGAAATATAGTCACTTAATTGAGGAATTTTAAGTTTTTCAACGGCATTAAACAGAAGAATAACAACCATTTTACAACAAAGAACCGGAAAAAGATTCAACAATCAGACCAACCATACACCATCAATTAAAGTTCAATTAAACAAAAAACCTTACTGAACTAAATCAGTAAGGCTTTTCGGGCTTTTATAAAACGTATATCTGAGAGTTATTTTTTTGTAACATCAGCTAGTTTCTTATTTTCTTTTTTGGTTCTTGCAATGCTAATCAGTTTTTCCATTTCCACAGTAATTGGCGAAGCAATAAATACTGAAGAATAAGTACCAAAGAAAATACCAAACAACATAGCGAAAATAAATCCACGAATGGTTTCACCACCAAATATAAACATTGAAAGCAAGGTCAAAATTACTGTCATTGTAGTACTAAAAGTACGTCCTAACATTTCATTTACGGAAAGGTTAATCAACGATATTCTATCACGTTTAGGGAACAGTAATACGTTCTCACGAATACGGTCATAGTTAATTACAGTATCGTGAACCGAATAACCAATTACTGTCAGAATTGCGGCAATAAATGCCTGATCAATTTCCATTGAGAATGGCATAAATCCATACAATAAAGAGAATGCTCCCAATACAATTATAGTATCATGTGCCAATGAAACAATGGCTCCAAGTGCGTAACCCCATTCACGGAAACGAATCAAGATATAAAGACCAATACCCAGAATAGCCAATAACACGGCCCATACTGCCGAACGTTTAATATCATCGGCAACTGTCGGTCCAACTTTTTGAGAACTCTTTATATTGTCCTTAAGGAATTCAGCTTTTGTAACCGACGATTTAAGTAACGGTTTCAAATTATCATAAAGCTTACCTTCAATTTCACCATCAATTGTAGTCGAATTTTCGTTGATTTTGTATTTTGTAGCAATACGAACCTGATTATCTGTTCCAATTGTAATTACCTGTGGCATATCTCCGTCAAATGCATTCTCTAGCATTCTACGAACATTATCAGTACTAACTGGTCGATCAAAGGCTACAACATAATTACGCCCCCCAGAGAAGTCAATTCCTAAACTAAATCCACGAGTAGCAAAAGAGATACAGCTTACCAAAATCAAAATAGCGGAGAAGCCATAGAACCATTTACGAAGACCCATGAAATCAATTTTGGTATCTTTAAACCAGTTTTTAGTCACACCGGTAATAAACGTAATTTCTTTTGCGCTTTTGTGGTCAGCATATAAATACAACATGTAACGTGTCAAGAACACAGCAGTAAAGAACGAAGTTATTACCCCGATAATTTCAGTTACGGCAAAACCTTTGATTGGTCCTGTTCCGAACGCGATTAAAATTCCTGCTGTAATAACCGTTGTTACGTTTGAGTCAATAATTGCAGATAATGCATGTCCAATACCATCATCAATGGCTTTTCGCATTGTCTTACCTTTATTCATTTCCTCTCGAATACGCTCATACATAAGTACATTCGCATCCACAGCCATACCCAGCGTCAAAACAATACCCGCAATACCAGGCAATGTAAGAACCGCACCGAACGAAGCTAATACACCAAATAAGAAGAATACGTTGATAAGTAAGGCAATATCTGCAATAAGTCCGGGAACGATACCATAGTAGGCAATCATATAGAGTAGTACAAGAACGAATGCAATGATAAATGAAATTAAACCATTGTCAATAGCTTCTTGTCCCAGAGTTGGACCAACAATATTTTCTTGTACAATGCGTGCCGGAGCAGGCATTTTACCTGATTTCAATGTGTTAGCTAAATCCTTTGCTTCTTCTACAGTAAAGTTACCGGTAATTTGCGAGTTACCTCCTTCAATTTCAGTGTTTACTGTTGGGAACGAATAGATATATCCATCCAACGCAATAGCAACAGACTTACCGATATTATCTTTAGTTAAACGAGCCCATGTTTTTGAACCTTCAGCATTCATGCTCATGCTAACGTTGGCATAAGCCGAAGTTTGTGCAAAGTCAGCACGCGCATCTGTAATCACATCACCACCTAGCGGAGCGCGACCATCACGGTTTGTGATTTTAATTGCAATTAACTGGAAAATTTCACTTTTAGCACTTAATGGTTTTACGGTCCAACGAAGTCCTAAGTCGCGTGGTAAAACCTCACGAACCTGTTTAGTTGCCAAAAGGGCATTAACAGCAGCAGTATCTCTGCCAAGTGCCATACCGATAATTGGTCCACGTCCAACTTGACCACCGTTAATATTTGGTTGAAGTACTGCAAACAAAGGATTTTCTTTGCGACTTTGCTCCTGCATTTTAGAGGAATCGTTTGTAGCAACAGTTTTTTTGCTCAACGCAGCTTTCAAACTATCAACACCTGATACTGTTTTTGTTGCTACTGCAGTTTTTGCTTTCGCAGCCGAATCAACTTTTGCTACAGGTGCGCTACCTGTCTTTTGCAAAGCAGCAAGTACTTTGTTCGCTTCAATAATATTTGAATAGATTTCGCTGAAATCATATGTTTCCCAAAATTCCAAATTAGCAGATCCTTGAAGCAACTTACGTACACGTTCTGGTTCTTTGATACCCGGAAGTTCAATCAAAATACGGCCATTGCCTAATTTTTGAATGTTAGGTTGAACAACACCGAAACGGTCGATACGTTGACGCAATACATTGAATGAGTTACTGATAGCACCTTCTACTTCAGTTTTTAAAACCTTTACTACATCGGCATTCGAAGTTGTCAATGTAATCTTATCTTTCAATTCAAAAGTGCTGAAAATAGTTGCCAACTTAGCTTGTGGGTCAAGCTTAGTGTAAGATTTCACAAAGAGGTCTACAAACTCTTCCTGGCTGTTTGTTTTCTGAAGCTCAACAGCATTAGCAACGGCTTGGTTAAACGTTGGATTTTGATTAAAATCCGATAATGACCTGATAATATCGGCTACCGATACTTCAAGCGTCACGTTCATACCACCCTTTAAGTCGAGACCAAGATTAATTTCTTTTTCGCGACACTCTTTAAGCGTGTAGCTCCACAACCATACTTTTTGATCTGCTATAGAATCCAAATAATTGAATTCTTTCATTTTATCTCCTTTGGCAAATTCTTTTGCCTTTTTGCTGTAGTGGTTGGTTACAACACTAAACGATAGATAAAATATACACACTAGTGTTAGTGCTATTGCAAAAAGTCTGACAAGTCCTTTGTTTTGCATGGAAATTTTAGTTAAAATAAGACATTAATTGTTTCGTGTTTTTTTAAGAGGTGCAAATATAACGTTTTTTTTATTACAAACATAAAAATTCTTCAATCAGGGCTTCGTTTGCAGATAATTTAAACAAAAATGTCTGGTTTCCTATTGAAAATGACCAATTTTATCAATATAAAAACTAATAAACTGTTAATTTTTATATTCCACATCAATATTGCATTAGAACAAAAAAAAAGAATCCATGAACTTAATCATGAATTCTTTCTATGTTGCGGAGGCCCGACTCGAACGAACGACCTTTGGGTTATGAGCCCAACGAGCTACCACAGCTCCACTCCGCGATATTTTGTGACTGCAAAAGTACTGCTTTTATTTGAACTGACAAGCTTTCAGGCATTTTTTTTCATTATTTGAATATTATTTCATTAACCAATTGAAAATCATGCCCTACAATAATCAAAAAAACATGTACACTCATTTAGATATTATCCAAAGTAGGTTCACAGCCATCCAATCAACATTAATTGATCCTTACGACATAAACAATATCCTATCAATTTTGTTAGAGATAAGCATTGAGAATGGAAAAAACTTTGTGCGCGAATACACGTATACTTATGACACTAGAGACATATATTTTACTCTGTACACTAAAAGTATTTAAAAAAAATCAGAAATCTATTTATAGAGTTAAACATACCGCAAAATTGCTTACTTTTGCAGCCTACACAACTAGAAGCGTTACAAATGAGCTTTATTGAAAACATTAAACGACCTATTTTAGCAGAAATGCAATTGTTTGCAAAAACATTTGCAGAAGCACTCAGCACTGACAATCCAATGTTAGAGAGTGTAAATGAATATGTACTTCAAAAAAGCGGTAAACAGCTAAGACCTATGCTGGCCTTATTATCGGCCAAACTGTGCGGTGAAGTAAGCCAGACAACAATAGATGGAGCACTCTCACTGGAACTCCTGCATACAGCCAGCTTAATACACGACGATGTGGTAGACGACACACTCGAACGTCGCGGAAAACCATCGATTAATGCTCGTTGGACCAACAAAATTGCCATACTCTCCGGAGACTATATTTTATCAAAGGCACTTGTCAGCGCAACAAGAACAAACAATCTACCCATTTTAAAAGCAATTGCCCAAATAGGCATGCAACTCTCAGACGGGGAATTACTTCAACTCGTAAATTCAAGTATTTCAGAAGCTTCTGAGGCAAATTACTTCAAAATCATCCTAAAAAAAACGGCCTTGCTTTTCTCTACCTGTTCTGAAGTTGGTGGATTGTCGGTAAATGCAAGCAACGAAAATTTAGCTCACCTAAAAAACTTTGGCGAGTATTTGGGAATCTGCTTTCAGATAAAAGATGACATTTTTGATTATGCCGAAAACATTGAGATCGGGAAACCCACCGGAAACGACATCAGAGATGGCAAAGTAACATTACCACTTATTTATGCTGTTTTAAATTCAGCCAGCGCGGAAAAAGGTCAGGTACTTTCATGGATTGCAAACAAGGATTTCAGTACCGAAAATGTTCAAGCCATCACGCAATTTACCATTAAAAATGGCGGAATTGAATATGCTCAAAAACAAATGAATATATTCAAAAACAAAGCCATCGATGAACTCAATGGCTTTGCTGATAGCGATGTAAAAAAATCGCTTATTTTATGTGCAGAATATGCTGCAGGTCGGGACTTCTAAAAAGAACCCTTTAAAAGTAATTAATTAGAAATACTTTACTTCTTTTCCTTCAATTGAACTCAACAGGTTATTTGCCAAACGGCTCGCACCAAAGCGGAACATGGTATTATTCAACCACTCAACTCCCAAAATTTCTTTTACAATAGTATAATGCTTAACTGCATCTTCGGTAGTAACAATTCCACCGGCAGGCTTATAACTTACTTTTGCTCCTGTTTTTTCATGCCATTCTTTAATAGCCTGACACATTACATAAGTGGCTTCCAATGTTGCTGCAACAGGGATTTTTCCGGTTGACGTTTTTATAAAATCAGCACCTGAAGCCATTGCCAAAATTGAGGCTTTTTTAATTTTAGAAGCAGTCTGAAGAGCTCCAGTTTCCAAGATCACTTTCAAATGAGCCTCGCGACAAGCCGCCTTTATTTCTGAAAGTTCCTCAAAAACCTCTTCGTAATTTTCTTCCAGAAATTTACCGATTGAAATAACTACATCTATCTCGGTAGCACCTTCCAGAACACACATGGCAGTTTCGGCAACCTTTATTTCAATAAAAGTTTGTGAAGCTGGAAATCCTGCCGAAACAGCCGCAATACCAATATTCTCAGCCAGATGCTCTTTTACTACCGGAACCAATGCCGGGTACACACAAATAGCTCCCACATTAGGCAAATTAGGAAACACCAGTTTAAAACCGTTCACTTTTTCAACCATCGAAATGATTTCGGCATGCGTATCGGTACCATTTAACGATGTCAGATCAATTTGACTTAGACATTGTTTATATACTGTTACATTATTATTTTCGGCGTAATGTGCTGCAAGAATTTTATCAATATCTTGCTTAACGTTCTCGTCGTTCAGATTACAATTGTATTGTTTAAAAAGATCGTCAAATTTGCTCATGGTGTAATTATTAAGCCCCCTAAATCCCCCGAAGGGGGACTTTTAGATAGCATTGTTCAAAATTTCAATAAGTTAGAAAAGTATGTTTTGTTTATTAGAAGTCTTTTTTTAATTCAGATACTTGGTTGTAAAGTCCCCCTTTGGGGGATTTAGGGGGCTTGTAGTTTTTCGTTTTGCAAATGACGCGTTTTGTCGCGCTCGGTTTTCTTTTGCATATTTTTCTCAAAAGCTTCGGTCAGGTTTACGCCTGTTTGATTGGCCAAACAAATGAGTACCCAAAGTACATCGGCCATTTCGTCGGCCAAATTAACTTCCTTATCCGACTGTTTAAAAGACTGCTCGCCATAGGTGCGAGATATTACACGTGCAAGCTCACCAACTTCCTCGGTCAGGATAATCATATTCGTGAGTTCGCCAAAGTAACGAACTCCGTATGTTTTTATCCACTCATCAACCTGTTTTTGAGCTTCCTGAATGGTCATTTAATCTTCGTTTAAACGCGCAATAATTGTTTCGTTACCAGTGGTTGACTCACCAACCTGTACAAATATTTCGGTCCCAATAGGAAAGTATAAATCTACACGGGAACCAAACTTAATGAAGCCAAGATGCTCATTCAAATGGCATTTTTTACCTGCGTGAGCATATGTTACAATTCGGCGGGCTAATGCTCCTGCAATTTGACGAACTAAAATTTGAGTTTTGCCTTCCGACTCAAGAACAACAGTAGAACGTTCGTTTTCGGTACTCGATTTTGGCAAGAAAGCACCCATATGGCGTCCATCGTGGTGAACCGACTTCAATACAGTCCCCTTAACTGGATACCAATTGGCATGTACATTAAATACAGACATAAAAATAGATACCTGAATACGCTTATCGCCAAAATACTCCAACTCATCAACCGGCTCAACAACTACCACTGTACCGTCGGCAGGTGCAACCACTAAACTAGGATCATCAATATAAACTTTGCGTGGGGGGTTCCGAAAAAAGTACGCAAAAAAGAACAATAATAAAGCCGAAATTATAATATTGATAATTGGCACTATTCCCTGAAAATGGGTATAAATGTATAAATTTACCAGCAGTAATATTAATGCTAACGTACCTAATATCAGACGACCCTCTTTGTGAATCCTTACATACCTCATATATTCTTGTGTTTTTCTGAAAAAGTTTACGACCAAAACATTGGTCAAAGTGTATTATTATTTAGTTTTATTTTGTGAAACAAAGGTAAAGAAAAAGTCTCACTGTTGCAAGTGAGCATTATAAACTTTTCTAATCCGATAGAATTGATTAACTTTGCGCTCTTATTTTGGACTGTATTTCAATAAAAAATACAGAAATTCAGCTTTGGGATGTTCATTCCACAAAAATACAAATTATAGTCGAAGTAACTAACTAAAAGCAAACTAATTAGCAAATTGAAAATTAAATATAAATCATGAATTTATCTCTTCTTACTGCAATTTCTCCTGTTGACGGTCGTTACCGTACAAAAACTGAATCTTACGCGGCTTATTTTTCAGAATATGCCTTGATGCGCTACCGTGTTCTGGTTGAAGTTGAATATTTTATTGCATTGTGCGAAATACCGTTGAAGCAATTGGAACAAGTACCTGCATCGGTATATCCAAAACTTCGGGCAATTTACACCGAATTCAGCGAAGCGGATGCATTAAAAATCAAAGAAATTGAAAGCGTTACCAATCATGACGTTAAAGCCATTGAGTATTTCGTAAAAGAAAAATTTGATGTACTGGGCCTTGAGGCTTTCAAAGAATTTATTCATTTTGGTCTTACATCACAAGACATTAATAATACTTCAATACCACTTTCAATTAAAGATGCATTGAATCAAGTCTATCTACCAGAAATGGAAGAGGTTTTGAAAGCACTTACGCATTTGGTTGACGAGTGGCGCGATGTGTCCATGCTGGCTAAAACACATGGGCAACCTGCATCTCCAACTCGTTTGGGCAAGGAAATAATGGTTTTTGTGAATCGTTTAAATCAGCAGATTTCTACATTGAAACAAACGCCAAACTCTGCTAAATTTGGTGGTGCAACCGGAAATTACAATGCACATGCAGTGGCTTATCCGGCGATAGACTGGAAAAATTTCGGGAACAAATTTGTGGCCAATAAACTGGGGTTAGACCGTGAGCAATGGACTACACAAATTTCGAATTACGATAATCTGGCAGCTCAGTTTGACGCTATGAAACGCATCAACACTATTCTTATTGACTTCTGTAGAGACATTTGGACATACGTTTCAATGGAGTATTTCAAACAACGCATTAAAGCCGGCGAAGTTGGTTCATCAGCCATGCCACACAAAGTAAACCCTATCGACTTTGAAAATGCGGAAGGAAATCTTGCCATTGCTAACGCATCGTTTGAATTTTTAGCCGCAAAATTACCTATCTCACGCCTACAAAGAGATTTAACAGATAGCACTGTACTTCGAAACGTTGGAGTTCCATTTGCTCACACAATTATTGCCACACAAAGCATTCTGAAAGGTTTGAGCAAACTATTGTTGAACGAAACAGCAATCTATCGTGACTTAGATAATACGTGGGCAGTTGTTGCTGAAGGTATTCAAACTATTCTTCGTCGCGAAGCTTATCCATCACCTTACGAGGCTTTGAAAGCATTAACCCGTACCAACGAAGGCATCAACGAAAAATCGATCCGTGACTTTATCGAAACATTGGATGTCAACCAATCGGTAAAAGAGGAATTGAAGCGCATTACTCCACGAAACTATACCGGAGTGTAAAAGTACTAATTGATATTTGCCTTCGGCGATATTAATTGTTATTCGTTTTACGTTATATCTTGTAACTTATAACTAAATTCATGTTCAAATTCGTCACACTACTCAAGCGGTTTATTCCGCCGTATAAAAAATACGTATTGCTGTGCTTGCTATTTAACTTGCTGACTATGATTTTCAGCTTGTTTTCGTTTGCTGCAGTTATACCTGTATTACAATTGCTTTTTGGCATTGAAAAGGCAAAAAAAGTGTACATGGTATGGACCTGGAACAATGGCACAAAAGAGATTCTTACCGCATTGAAGAACAATCTGTCTTATTGGATTGAACAATCTATTCAATCCGTTGGACCTAGTGTAGCATTGATATATTTGGGTGTTTTTCTAGTAGTAATGACCGCCCTTAAAGTCGGGACAGCCTATTTAGGATCGCATTTCATGATTCCGATTCGTACAGGGGTGTTACGTGACTTACGCAACCAACTTTACAAGAAAATAATAAGTCTGCCTATCGGATTTTTTACTGCAGAACGCAAAGGCGATATCATGTCGCGCATGACGGGCGATGTAGGCGAAGTGGAAGCATCCATTATGAGTTCGTTGGATATGGTATTCAAAAACCCGATTCTTATTATCGGTTATTTGGGCTTCATGTTCTATTTAAGTTGGGAGTTGACTCTTTTCGTGCTGATATTATTGCCATTTAGTGGTTGGTTAATTGGGAAAACAGGAAAATCACTCAAGCGCCGCTCAACAATAGGACAAGAACAAACCGGCGAATTACTTTCACAAATTGAAGAAACATTGGGCGGATTACGAGTGATAAAAGCGTTTAATGCCGAGCATAAACTCGAAGCTCGCTTCGGTGCATTGAACGAGAAAACCCGTAAAACATTCAATCGTCTTAATCGCCGTTATAATTTGGCACATCCGGTAAGCGAATTACTCGGAACCATTGTAATTGCTATTCTGTTATGGTTTGGTGGCACTCTTATTCTAAGCAACAAAGGTGATATTTCGGCTGAAGAATTTATCTATTACATCCTTATTTTCTATAGCATTATTGCCCCGGCCAAAGATTTGTCAAAAGCTTCGTACAGTATTCAGAAAGGAATGGCATCGCTCGAACGTGTTGATAAAATATTAATGAGCGAAAATGCAATTAAAGACCCGGAAAAACCAGCAGTGCTGCACCCATTTGCGGACAAAATTGAATTTCGCAATCTGAGTTTTAAGTATGAAACCGACTGGGTGCTAAAAGACATCAATATTGTTGTACCGAAAGGAAAAACAGTAGCTTTAGTTGGACAATCGGGCTCCGGAAAATCAACTCTGGTGGATTTGCTGCCACGTTATTACGACCCTATCGAAGGGGAAATTTTAATGGATGGCATTAATATCAAAGATTACAAAACCCACGATATTCGTTCGCAGATGGGAAATGTAAATCAGGAAGCCATTTTATTTAACGATACATTTTTCAACAATATAGCTTTTGGTGTGGAGAACCCAACCATGGAGCAGGTTATTGAGGCCGCAAAAATTGCGAATGCTCACGACTTTATTTCCGCTACCGAAAATGGCTACGAATCTACCATTGGAGACCGTGGAAGCAAACTATCTGGAGGTCAACGTCAGCGGGTGAGCATAGCCCGTGCGATCCTTAAAAACCCACCAATTTTGATCCTGGACGAAGCTACTTCGGCACTTGATACTGAATCGGAAAAAATGGTGCAGGAAGCACTCGAAAACCTAATGTTGAACCGTACCACTTTGGTTGTAGCACACCGTTTATCGACCATAAAGCGTGCCGACGAAATATGCGTAATGCACGAAGGCAAAATTGTGGAACGTGGCAAACACGAAGAACTTATTGCCTTGGATGGTTATTACAAACGACTCTGCGACATGCAATCGTTTTGACAGAAGTAAGAAAGTATTACGTAAAAGAGCCTGATCAGTTGTGATTAAGAATTCTTGAATTTTGGTGCAGCGCACCAAGATATTTGTAGAAATATAAGTAATGAATTGTCAAAGGTGCAGCGCACCGAAATATCTATAACCCTAAATGACACATTATGGCAAATACATTTACACAATGTTACGTTCATCTTGTTTTCTCACCTCAACACCGTGATGCGCTAATAAATAAATCATGGAAAGATGAGCTTGAAAAGTACATTACGGGAATTATTCAAAAACAGAAACATAAGTTATTAGCTATTGGATCAATGCCTGACCATGTCCATATTCTCATTGGGTACAATGTAAATGATCTCTTACCAGATTTAGTAGCAGAAATTAAAACAGCGACAAATACGTTGATTAAGGATAAGCGATTGTCAAAGTTCAAATTTGATTGGCAACGTGGTTATGGAGCATTTACTCATTCGAGAATGCAGATAGACACAGTAATAAAATACATTCTTAATCAAGAGCACCATCATCAGAAAACAACATTTAAAATGGAATATCTCGATATATTAAAAAATGGAGTCGAATATAAAGATGAATATTTGTTTGATTTCTTTTGACATCGTAAATTGATATTTCGGTGCGCTGCACCTTTATTCTCATTCGGGATATAATTTCTACTAATATAATGGTGCGTTGCACCTATCAAAGAGGCAGCGCACCGAATCGAAAATCAGCGTAGCCCAATATCTATCATTCATAAAGTTGAATAAACCAACACCGCCTGAACTCTTTTTTAGTTCAGGCGGTGTTGGTTTATTGTTTACTTTAAAACTACCCCCAGAAGATCCGTCATTCTTTTGAATTCTTCTTCGTTGTAAAGGCGGGTCAGCATTATAATTTTACCCGATTTATCGATAATTACATTCCGGGTTATTCCCGCTTCACGCTGCGCATATAAAGCAAAAATATCTGCTTTGGGGTCCAACCCTATTGGATAGCTAATGGGAATTGATTTTGCAAAGCCAATAACTGTTTCCAACGGTTCATCGCGATCAACAGCCACCAGCGAAAAGTTAGGATTTGATTTGTATTTTTGCCATATATCCCGTTCGATAAATGGCATTTCTTTACGGCAAACACTACACCAACTGGCTGTAAATTGTAGCATCACAGTTTTACCCCGCAAATCGGAAAGTTTTACCGTATTACCATCCGTAAGTTTAATACTAAAATCCGGAGTCAGATCACCCACTTTCACCAGGTACCCGCGATCATCGTTATTTTGAGCAGAACTGATAGCAGACATAAGTAACGCTAAAGATAAAATTAATTGTTTCATTTTCATATAAGTTGCTGATTACTTGAAGACAGATATATACTTTCAGTACGAAAGCATGGAAATTATAAATTGAGTTACAAAAATAGCATTAATATTGATTATTCCCTGTATTATTTGTCAACATGGGTGATATAAGTTAAAACAAGTTTTGTATATTTGCAAGCAAAATAAATTATTTTACATAATTTGGTCAATTACAGAACTGATTGTTTAGTTTAAAACCAATAACTATACGACTATGAAACAATATTCTCGAATCAAATCATTGCTGAAACAATTCTGCTATGTAGTGCTGGTTCTCCTATGTATTGTTGGGTGTAATCACTCCCCTTCCACCCCACCAACCAGCAGTGATGACATTGACTCTTTATTAATTCAAGCCAAGGATTCTCTGTTCCATAACAATCCTTATTCAAAATCACACTACAAAACCGCTCTTTCACTAGCCAAAGATAGTGATAATTTCTACAAAGTTTTATCTGACTATTGTAGCTATTATTTTGCAATAAATGCTTACGATACTGCCTACATACTAACTAATCAGCTCATGAAGTATGCTAACCGTCAACCGCTATCACCTCGTATTCAGGATATGCTGACAAGTGCAAATAACTACATGGGAAACTACTACACCGAACAAAACAAGTTTGACAGTGCCATTTATTATTACAAAGCTGCCTTTAAGCACGGCTATTTAAAAGTCGACCGAAGTACTTTGCCGGACATTTGTATCAACTTAGGTGATATGTACACACGAAAAGGCGACTATATTAATGGAATCAGTTATTTTAGAAAGGCTTTATTTATAAGCGATTCTTTGCATATTTCAGACAAGATGGGATTCCCTATCTATTTTGGCTTAGGACAAGCATATTATATGGGCATGCGGAATTTCGAACTCTCGGACACTTATTTCAAGATGGCTGAAAAGCAACTTGAGAGTAGGTCACTGAACGAGAAATTTGTTTTTTGCAACAATCGTGGGAACTATTATTACTACAAAGAAGAATACGCAAATGCACTTCCCTGGTTTATAAAAGCCAAGGCCATAGTCACTCAGGGGAATTACCAATACAGCATTAATCTGTGCAATGCCAATTTGGGTGATATTTATTTACAATTAAACAAGCTCGACTCGGCCGAACAGCTCTTGGACCAAAGCTATACTTATTTCCAAAATAAGGGAGTTGAAAATATACTTTACTATATTGCCACCGTGAAAGCCGGGTTGGCGCTAAAACAGAATGATACCAAAAAAGCATTCCAGTTATTGCAACTGTATAGCCGGACGACCAATGTGGAACCGGAAATATTAGCCATTCGGAACAAATATCTACAGAACTATTATGCAAAAGTGGGAGATTATAAGCAAGCATATTATTATCAATCGAATAACATCAAACAAAACGATTCCATACGCGCCGAAAGGGTGAACACCCGCATAGCAGAGGTAGATATGCGTTTTAAACAAGACACAGCATTAATTCAGCGCAAATTCATGATTGACGAACAGACAGCTCAAATAAAAACTTTAAAGCTGACCGTCTTTTTTTGGATATTTATTGTGTTAGCCCTTATTATTACATCAGTTTTGGCTTATGTAAATCACAAAAGGAGACGTGACCTGCAACAAGCAAAATTTGTTGATGCCAATGCTAAACTCCGGCTTCAGAATATTCGCAACCGAATTTCGCCCCATTTTATTTTCAACACCCTTAATCGGGAAATAAGTTCGGAAGAAGACAAAGAAAAGCATCAGGAAATGATAGGTTTGGTTCGTATCTTACGCCGAAGCCTTGAAATTGCCGAGCAAACGTCCGTATCGTTGACCGAGGAAATAGACTTTGTAAAAACCTATTTGCTTATTGAACAAAAAAGTCTCGGCACAGAGTTCGTTGCTCATTGGCAAGTTGCCTCCGGCATTGTTTTGGATGAATGGCAGATTCCCGCCATGATTTTACAGATTCCGGTGGAAAATGCAATAAAGCACGCCCTACGGGCTAAACAGGGAGCTAAACAATTAGAAATCATTATTAGTTCTAGATATGATTATTTGGAGATTATTATTGAGGACAATGGAGCCGGCTATCATCCGGAAACGAATAGAACTACATCCGGAACA
>Ga0302215_10001540_pt1 | contig 16369 bp, 23 predicted proteins | sample II_Fen_N3_1_FD_194580 | JGI IMG/M metagenome (GOLD analysis project Ga0302215, IMG submission 194580) | Peat permafrost microbial communities from Stordalen Mire near Abisko, Sweden - II_Fen_N3_1 | ecosystem: Environmental > Terrestrial > Soil > Wetlands > Permafrost | place: Sweden: Abisko...
AAACTTTTTTCCAATTATTTTTTATAAAATTCCAAACTAATTCTTGATTTGCAGATTTTCTCCAAACTTGAACTATTATAAATGGAGCATCCTGATTTCGAACATCTTCAGAAAATGCAAAATCTAAGGTTTTAAGAACTAACTCTTTGTTTTTGAATGAAGACAAAGCCCTACCTAGTCTTTCTTTTTCTTCATGAAATTCTTCTTTCTTATATAATTCTTTAAATAGATTCCATTCTTTTATTTTACCTTGTGAAGCAACTGTACAATAAACAAAACTACGGATATCGGCTCTAATTGGTGATTTTTTTCTATCTTCAAAAAGTTTTATAGCTTTGTTTATTACGATTTTATCTCCGTATGAGGCTGCGTGAGATAGAGCTAGATTCCTCAAGAATATATCTGAATGGTTTTCTCCTTTTATTGGATTCCATCCTGTATTTAAAACTAAAGGTTGGAATAGAGAAAGAGCATATTTCTTGTATTTATCTACAAAAGGTTCATCTTTAAATATGTTGTAGATTTTATTTATACCACCTGCAATTTCCTGCCAAATAATAAATTCTGTTTCATCTTTATATAATAATGAAAACTCAAGTGCATCAACTGTACTTATATATCCACCCTCTGCAAGAGCAAATAGATCACGGATTATTCCAAGTCTATCAACTACACTTAGTTTATTATTTTTTATTTCATTGCCTATTTTTGTAAGAGTTTCTTTATTGTAACGAACTCTAGCAAAAGTTCTTTCCTCTTTGTTTATCTTTCCGACAGATGAGCCTATGAGCGGAGCCTTATTTTTAACTAGTAACATCTTTTGTTCTTCATTGTTACTCTCATAGCTAACGGGTATCTGCCAAATACTTTTAGTTTTATTATTTTTAGCTTCAGTACGACTAGAAAAAAATCTTTCCTGAGTTATTTCAAAAGTAGTACCAGTTTTTTTAATATCTTTATTTACTGTTAAAAGAGGGTATCCAACATTGTTGGTCCAGTTTTTCATTATATTTTTTACAGGCTTTTTACTTACTTTTTCAAGAGCATTCCAAAGGTCTATTGTTTTTGTATTTTTATGACTATGTTTATTTAGATAGTGTCGTAGTCCGTCTCTGAATTTGTCATGTCCTAAGTATTCTACGAGCATTCTTATTACAGCTGAGCCTTTTGCATAAGAAACCATATCAAATATTTCTCCTATTTCATTTGGATGATGAACTTCGACTTGTATTGGATGTGAATTAGAAAGAGAATCTAAATGAAGTGCCAATGAATATCTATCTGATAGATATTGATCCCAGACATGCCACTCTGGAAACATTGCGTCTGTACAAAGATTTTCCATATATGAAGCAAAACCTTCGTTGAGCCATAAGTCTGTCCACCACTCCATTGTAACTAGGTTTCCAAACCATTGGTGTGCAAGTTCGTGAGCGATAACAATAGCGACCCATTGTTTGTTTGATAGTGATGTATTTTCTTCATCTACTAGTATTGCTGTTTCGCGAAATGTTACAGCCCCCCAATTCTCCATTGCTCCACTTTCAAAGTCAGGAATTGCGATAAGGTCGAGAGTTGGTAATGGGTAGGGAATATTGAAGTATTCATTATAGAATTCAAGTGATTTAATCGCGACTTCTAGTGCAAACTTTGCTTGATGAGATTTTCCTTCAGTAGTAAATACTCGAACTTGAGTTCCTTTCTTGTTTTCTTTTGTAGGTTTTGTAAATCCTTCTTTGTATTCAAATTCACCTATGATAAAAGCTAGTAGATATGTAGACATTATTGGAGTTGGAGCAAATTTTACTATTTTATATCCTGCTTCGTGCTCCTCTATACTTTTCGGTAATGTATTTGAAATAGCAGTATGAGACCCTGGAATAATAAGAGAGACCTCAAATACTGATTTATGTGCTGGCTCATCAAAACAAGGAAAAGCTCTGCGTGCATCTGTCGCTTCAAATTGGGTTGTGGCTATATGCTTTGTAATACCATTTAGTTCGTATTTACTTTTATAAAAACCACGAAGAGATTCATTTATAACTCCTTCAAATATAATATTTATTTTTACTTTTCCAGATATTTTATTATTAAAAATAAATGTAGCAGTTTCTTTATCTTCGTCATATTTTATATTTGTAGCAAATTGTATCTTTTTATTTTTATCAATCAGCTCAACTTTTTCTATATTTATATCTTTACTATGGAGAGTTATTTTATTTGTTTCTTTTAATACTTTTATGTCTATGTTTTCATTACCAGTAAAAACAAAAGATTCTAGGTCTGGTTTTATGACTATATTGTAGTAGAGGGGAGTAATATCCTTAGATAGTCTTATTTTTTTATTATCTTTAGTCATAAACCTTATTATACCCAATAAACCTTTATTTATAAAGGTATCTATAGAGCTTGACAAGTAGTGTATTAATATGCTATAATATACCTATGAAAAATAACACATACAAAAAAATATTAATATTTGGAGCATTTGCTATTTTATTTCTAGGAGCAAACAATGCTAGTGCATATAATGTATCAAGTAATTGGTCTCCTTATACTACTTACTATGAATATAATGGTTCAGGTGGTGCTAACTCAAACAGTAATACAAATACAAATGGTTACAATCCAATCAATACTCAGCAACCAACAAGTAATGTTGTAAACAATTATTACTATGCAAAGCCAGCTACAACATCTACAAACACAACTTCAACTCCAAATTCTTCAAATACTGCAACACCTACAAACAATACTCTACAAAGAACAAATCTAAACAGTTCAAATACAGGAAATCAGTTTCCTCAAACAGGTGTAGTAGATAATGGAAGTAACTTAACAGCATTATCATTAAATGGTTCAGGAAGTTTTATGCCAAGTTCAGTGTGGCAATGGTTAATCGTTATCGTTCTTATATTAGTAATAATAATTATTGCTCGTAGTATGGGAAAGAAACAAGTTCCAGGTGATACTCATTCTGTTCACTCACATTAATTAGAGACATATGACTAAAGATATAAAAACTCTCCCTATATAGGGGGAGTTTTTATATTATAGGAATAATTTTGCTTTTTTAATCATTTTTTGATAAAATAACCCTACCTGTAAATTATAGGTGAAATTTCGTAGATAAACATTCCGTGGTAGCTTTGCGGTGGAGTGAGAGTTGGGTAAGGGACCCGACTTGCAAGACCTTGAATATTTTGTAATCAAAATGTGAAAGGTGTACAGCTCCTGTAAGGAGGTCGCCTGTTCAGGTGAACGCTTCATACAATCGCAAACTAAACGAATTATGTGAGTTGAAAAATAAATACATTCCGTGGTAGCTCAGCGGTAGAGCGGTCGCCTGTTAAGCGATTGGTCGTAGGTTCGATCCCTACCCACGGAGCAAAATTTTAAGTCATATTTTATAATGGTTATTTTTGGTAGGTTAGTAGAAGTTAGAACCTATTTACATTTCATATATTTAATGGTAATGTGAAAAAAATAAGGTACTAATTTAAAAACATATCTAATATGGAAGATTCGGAAAATAAATGGCCTATAGATATTATAAGGGAAATGAATCCTGGAGTATTTATATCAACTGGTCAAGAATTAGCTGATATTATAAAAAATAAAGAAGCTAATGAAAAGATGGAAGAACCAAAAGTTTTTACACCAATACAAAAAAGTGTAATTAAGGTAATTCTTGTACAAGTATTGGCTGGAAGAGGAAAGGTAGTCGAAGACATATCGCAAGTGATTAACAGTATGTTTCCTTTAACAGAACAACAGATTAAAGATGTTGATAATATTGTTGAAGCATTTGTTTATGGTGGGGGAGTTCAGGAAGAATTAAATGTTCCAGAACGCCTTCAATATGGATTAGACTGTATTATTAAAACATTACTTAAAGAAAAGTAATATTCCTAACAGTAATGTATTCAAAAAAGCCGTCATTAATTTGTCGGCTTTTAATTTTGTTTAATTATCTCCATTTGAACATTTTCCCACGTTCGGAACCTGTGAACATTGTGCACTTCCTAGAGGGGGAAGTGTTTTCTGTTATTTACAACATATGTATTTAATGGTAATGTAAAGAAAAAATAATATAAACTCTTTAAAATATAGATAGCATGAAAAAATTGAATATTTTAGATATTGATAGATCTATAAGAGATAATGAACGGGGTATCAATGACATTTTTAAAAAATATGTAAATGAGTATGATTTAATTGTTCAGTTTGCTCTTAAGGGAGAAAATCCTAATTGGGCTGTTACTTTTTATTTTTCTTTCTCTAATCAGTATTTGTTATCTGAAATAAATGATTTGTTTAATCTTAATATGCGTCGTTATGACTCAAATGAAACAGATAATTATATTCATTTTTTTGAAACAGGAATAGAAGAAAGTAATTTATATGATGTTTTAAAACAAAAATTTGAGATTAATCTTTCTAAATTAACAAATATTGATAATTTTAATAGAGCAAAAGCTCAATTTGTTATCGATCATGCAAAAAAGAAAAGAAAAAAAGGCAAAAACATATCTCTTATTTATAAAGGTGAAAGAAATCCTAACAAAGCTCTTGCTTTAGCCATAGAGGATATTGAATTTATGGACTACAGAAAAGTAGAAAGAAGAAATAAATACATGTCTGCACTTAATTCATCTTTTTTGATAGGGACTGGTGATTATTGTCCTGATTGTGGTGGCTTATGTGGAAATGATAAGCATACAAGACGATGGTAATAATTCTAAATTATTTAAAAGGCTGACTATTTTGTCAGCCTTTTATTATTTCTATTCGAGCATCAACCCGTATGTAGCAAAGTAATATAACCTTATATAATAAGGGTATTTACTATTGACAAATACGCTTAATGATGCTATCATATAAGCAGTTATAGTTCTTTGATATTTTTGGTTATTTGATTGTATTTGGTGAATTATCTTTGCTTCTCTTTTGGAGGTTAAGATAATTCACTAAATATTAAATAATTAAATTATGGTAACTTACAAAATGTTTCAGATTTTTGTGCTCTCCTATACTGGATTTGTAGCACTGTTCATAATCATTATTACCGCCTTTGAAATGCGTTATAGTTTCAAACCTGAAGGTAAATATCATTTTTTCCAACTGCTTAATAAGCTACACGGAAGAATTACGATATTATTACCGTTCCGTATTCTCTCTGTGCTGTTTATGGTATGTTGGCTTGCACTTGCTTTGCCGTGGGTAGACCTATTCATAGGAACTCACTTCATCTCTGTATTTACTAATGTAGATGGATACTCAGGCGTCAAAACTTGGTTCGGAATTTTTACAGATCAAGGCAATGCAAGTTCATATTATTTCGGAACCGTATTTGTTAGCATACTCGGAGTAAAGGGCTTCTGGCTCGTAAAATGTATGGCTGACATTCTCGGTGATGATAAACTCGCAGTAAGCAATTTCGGCAGATGGGGTGGAACAAGGGATTTTAGAAAATAAACTTATCACAACAAATTACAGTAAGCAGTATTCAATTATGGATACTGCTTATTTTTTTATCTATTTCAATAATACTTTTCCTAACACCACCTCAAGTATGGAGCAAAATTTTTAAACCATATTTTATAATCCTGCCTGCGCAGGCAGGGGTTATTTTTTGAAGGTTAGTAGAAGTTCGAAGCTATTGATATAATAAATAATATGCAATATAAAACATTTTTAAAAACTCTAGATAAGTGTCCTTTTTGTATTGGAATTACTCATAGAATATTGCTTGAAAATAATTCAGCCTATATAACTTATTCTCTAGCCCCATATCATAAATATCATCTTCTTGTTATATCAAAAAAACACGTAGAATCTATTAATGATTTAACCTTAAAAGAAAATATGGATATTATGTCTCTTGTTTTTAGAGGAATAAAAGTTTTAAATAAAATTGGTCACAATGATTGTACTGTTGTTATGAGAGATGGTCAGGCTATTGGAAAAAGTATAAAACATATCCATTATAATATTATTCCAGGTGGAGTAATAGAAGATATTAGTATAAATGCTGAAGTTAGAAAACTTTTAAATAAGAAAGAGGAAAATTCTTTAATTAAAGAATTAAAAAAAATAATATAAGATTTTTTTTGTTCATTCCTAATTTACCCCAAATAGGAGCAAAGAGGTACTAATTAACTTAAAATCAGATTTTTGTATAGGATATACAATGGTTTTTTATGGTTCGCAGACAAATAAGATAGCTATTTTTTTTAATTAAGTTCATACTTAAGATATTATCAACTATTAATTTTTTATTCTATGCTTACAATAATCGCAATCATTTTATTAATACTTTGGGTTTTGGGATTTATTGGTTTTCATATTTTAGGAGGATTCATTCATATCCTTTTAGTCGTAGCTATAATTTTATTTTTAATTAGAATTATTCGTGGAGAAAATCCACTGAAATAGATATTTAAAAAATATGAAAAAATCTCAATTTATTTTTTTTCTAATAGTACTAGTATTTTTACTTGTAACTGTTGGTGTAGGAGTTAATTTTTACGATAAAAATATAGGTAAAACTTATAGCGTAGCTCAAATAGATAGTAAGGCTAATATGCCTTATATCACAAATATAATTAAAGAGACGCAAATAAACACTGATTTTAGAAAAGTTCTTTTTACTGGCACTAGAAGTCAACTTGTTATAATGAGTATTCCTGTTGGTGGAGAAGTGGGAGATGAAGTGCACACATATACTGAACAGACCTTGTTCTTTTTGAGTGGTAATGGAAAAGCAATTTTAAATGGCAAAGAAAGTCCAATTGTTGCAGGTGATGTTGTTGTTGTAACTCCAGGTACAGAACATAATTTTATAAACACTGGTGCTGTTCCTCTAAAAATATATACTGTCTATGCTCCACCAAATCATATTGATGGAACCACTGAAACTACTAAAGCAGATGCAGATAAAAATGTTCAAGATGAGACATATGGAAATCAACCTAAATAAAAAATTCCAAGAGAGTATACCTTTTTCTTTAATTTGGTGGTGCAATCAAACAATTATTAATAATTAATCTAAATAAAAATATGTTTTCAAAAATACCAATTGATTTTAAAAATATAAATATAAAAGATGTTGATAAAGAGATTTTGCGACTGGGTATAATATCAGAGTTGGATGCAATAAACTTGTATGAACAGTTATCTTCAACAACAAAAAATAAAAATCTAAAGGTAATACTTTTAGATATAGCGAAGGAGGAAAAAACCCATATGGGAGAATTTCAGGCGCTTCTCTTAAAACTAGATAAAGAACAAGTTAAAGAACTGGAAGCGGGTAAAAAAGAGGTTAAAAAAGTAAAATAATTTATTGAATTAAATAAATATTACTATTTGAACATCATCCTAATTTCTGAGTAGGGTACTATACTCACAGAGTATGATTTTGACAAATATGTTGTATTATGCTTTAATATACTAAATGTTAAACAATTAATAATTAAAAAAATGAAAACAAAAATTTTATTTTCGGTTTTGATTTTTATTGGGATGATTATTTATCTTAAAGGATCATCTGTTGGAATTGACAGAATTCTTTTATCTAACCTACAATGGGGATTTGAAAAGGTATATATATGGTTTCTGATAATACTTAGTTCTGCTATTTTGTCCGTCGTACCTTTTACCCCGATAATTTTAAAGAAGATATTAAGAAGAAGTTGGGATATTTAAAATAATCCACTTTGCAATAGAGAAATCTACTGCAAGGTGGATTTTTCTTTTAATATCTCTATTCAAATATCACTTCAAGATATAAAACAGATAAATTAACTGATATCTTTTTAAGTTGACAATTTCTCTATTTACATGTAATGTGAAAGAAAAAATTCATTCATTTAAAATCTATACAGTCATGAACATTTCAGACAAATGTGGAGCTTGCGGTACTCCCAAAAGTAAAAACCGTTTTAGTGTTATGGATTGTCCTCATTGTTACTCAGAAAATTTTGTTGGTTTTTCTCCTGCTGAAGAAGAAATAATACCAATAAAAAAAACTGTAGTTGATCCTTTGGTTTTGGAAGAAATTGAAATTTCAGAAGAATTATAATTTTAAATTTAATTTTAATGAAAACAATTATTTTAACAGGTAGACAGATTTCTCTTCTTTTAAAAGTTTCAAATTCCGGTTGTGTATTTTATTTCCCAGTAGAAGAATTTTTGGAAAATAATAAAAGACTTTCAGAAGATGAATCTATTGAATTGATACTGGAAGATAGTGATTATTTTAATGATATAACTGATATGATTCAATTATATCTTCAAGATGATTCTCTTTCAGATCAAGATTACCCAAGTGAAAAAGAAAGAATAGAATTAGGAGAACTTATTGTTGAACTTAATGAGATATAAATCTCATAATTTATAAAAAAGATGATATATGTATATATCATCTTTTTTTATTTATTATACTTTATTGAGTATCGTACCAAGCTTAGAGTCTCAAGATAAATCTTATATTTTAATGTTTATTTTCTTATTTTAGTAGAAATTTAAACTTATTGATATAATAAAAAAATATTAAAATAAATAAAATCTATATGTTAAAAAGTTCCGAATTTAAGAATAATTATTATTATCGTATATCAGTCTTAGCTATACTGACAACATTTCTTTGGTTTATATCTTTTTTATTGGGTCTAGTTTTTAATTGGGGATTAAATAATTTATGTTATAAATATTTAGGTTGTAATTCAGGATTTTTTGGTTATGATGTTGTTGAATATTTCTTATTTGGAATTGCAGCAGTTTTTGTTTTAGTCTGGATATTTAAAAAATTTCCTAAATATTCAATGCTATATAATATTAAAAATTGGAAAAATATTATAATACTTATTATTTTAGTTGTATTTATTACTCTTATGTGGGAGTTTTTAAAATTTGCTCATGATTTTTTTATTACTTATATTCTTCACCAACAATTATTTAACTTTAGAATTCATATTAATTATCTTGCTCAGCCTAGTAATCTTAATCTGATGGGGAATCTCGCTTTTAGTATATTAGGTTCCATGATTGCTCTATTTTTCGTAAGAAACTAACAATTTTTATATATTTATCTTTGTATTGATACTTAATTTTTACTTTTTAATTTAGTAGAAGATTGAATCTGTGATAGTATTAGTGTATCAAAGCTAATACATAAATATTGTATATTCATATAGGAAGATGTCCTAAAATCAAAAAACTATCTAAGTTGTTAAAATAATTATGAATATAAATAATAAATCGAAATCTATATTAATCACAGTTTTTATTGTGGGGGTTTTATTTATTTTAGTTTATATATTTATCTCATATCAATCTAATAAAAATAATATAGTAAATAATTTAAAAGATGAATTATTTGGATGGAAGTATCCAGTAGTTAATTTTCCAGCAACAGGCTCGGGTAATCAGATTGCTTATTCGAATATTCGAGATACTAAAGATACACCAAAAGGTCTTCCTGTAAGATTAAAAATTCCTGGTATTGGAGTAGATTCTGCAATTGAAGATGCTCTCATAACACCTGAAGGTAGAATGGATGTACCAGAAGGATCTGTTAATGTTGCGTGGTTTTCACTAGGTCCTAATCCTGGACAAGTTGGAAGTGCTGTTATCGGTGGACATTACGGTATTAGAAATGATAAACCATTTGTTTTTTATAAATTAGACAATATGAAGATTGGTGATAAAGTATATATAGTAGATGATAAAGGTGATACATTAGAATTTAAAGTAAAATCTATTAGTTTGTTCGATAGAAATGCTGATGCTACAACTGTTTTTACTTCAAATGATGGTGATGCGCATTTAAACCTTATTACTTGTGAAGGTGTTTGGAATAAATCTAATGGTAATTATCCAGAAAGACGGGTGGTTTTTACAGATTTAGTACCAAAGAAAGATAATTCTTAAAAATATATTAATTATAAATGTTTAAATTATCATATAAAAAAATAATAATATTGTGTATATGTATACTGCTCATAGTAGCTGGATTTTATTTATATAAAATAGAATCTTCTAGTTTTCTTCCTTCTGATTTTACTGCACAGTTAGGACAAGACGCAACAAGTTCTGGGGGAAGTAGATATACTTCTGCAACATTGGTATTTAAAAAAGATATTCTAGCTGAAGGTACTCTTACATATACTTATAGTAGGCAAACAATAACTAAAACAATATGTATATTTAAAGATAATCAATGGATAAATCAAGATGGTTCTTTGTGTACTATATCTTTTATACCTATTCCAGTAACAAAAAAAGATTTTCAAGATCTTATTAAAACTAATAAAATTAAACCTAAGGGTGATATGTGTCAACATTATAATGTGTGTTTTACTATAGATAGTTTAAAATAAAGATATAGAGGTTAATTAAATTATAAATTTTTTTAATATATTTTGTACCATTTTTAAGTAAATGATATGATTAACATTATGGATTTAGAAAAAAAAGAAAGTAGATATCATATTGTTGCAGCTATTACATCATTAAGTAGTCTTATGATAATAGGTACTATTTTGTTTCATTTTTTAGAAAAATGGACTTGGGCTCAAAGTTTTTATTTTTCATCAGTAACTCTAACTACAGTAGGCTATGGTGATTTGTATCCCACTACTGATCTTTCTCGAATTATAACTGCCTTTTATGTTCTTATTGGTGTTGGTACTGCACTTGCTTCTATTACTGTAATTGCTACAGATAAGATCAATAAAAAGGCAGGTAAAATAAAAGATAGAGTTGATTCAAAAAATTTAAATTAAGAATAATAAATTTATTTTATGGATAATAAAAATATAATCGTAAAAGTTAGAGGAGTTATAATATATGACAGTAAATTACTTATAGTAAAACATAAACAATCTAGTTTTATGGCTCTTCCTGGTGGACACTTAGAATATGGAGAAGATGTTCTTACTTGTTTAAAAAGAGAACTTATTGAAGAATTAGGAGTTGAACCAGAAATAGGGAAGTTGTTATATATAAGTACTTTTATGGATAGTAAAAAAGATGAATATGTAGAATTATTCTTTGAGGTTAAAAATGGATAAAAATATTTAAATATTGATGGATTAGAGAGAACTCATGCTTATGAATTAGCTGAAGTAATATGGATATCTCCATCTGATAATATAGAAATGCTACCAAAACAATTTGATAAAGATTTTAAGAATAATAAGATTTTTACTGGAGAAGTTAAATTTATTAATGAATTATAGTAACCATAAAAATACCCTTGATTAAATTCAAGGGTGTTTTTATATAATATTGATAATATTTATTAAAAGTAGTAAGGTAAAGAAAAATAGTACTTATATAAACTTTTTAAAATATAGTATGAAAAAAGAAATATTAAATTTTACAGTATGTCTTTTGGTTATAAATGACGAAGTTCTTCTCGGTCTTAAGTCAAAAAAAATTGGAGCTGGGTGTCGTAATGGTTATGGAGGTATGGTTGAACAAGGGGAAACTGTTGTTGGTGCTGCCATAAGAGAACTTGAAGAAGAAACAGGTAAGAAAATTGGAAATACATTTATTACTACTTCTCCAGAATTTCTTGATAAAGTAGCAATTATTGATTTTAAAAATACAAAGAAAGATGGAACTTTTTTTGTTTGCAGAGTTCATTTTTTTATTGTTAAAAAGTGGATTGGTCAAGCTGTAGATACAGATGAAATGACTGACTCTAAATTTTTTAGAATTGATAATTTACCTTTTAGTCAAATGATGCCTAAGGATAGTGAATACTTTCCTTTGATTCTTTCTGGGAAGAAAATACTAGCAAAGACTGATTTTAAATCAATGAAAATTAAAGAAGTTTCTTCTTTTCCAAAAGATTAGAATCCATTATTTTATATATAATGGATTTTTTAATACTTGATTGATACTACTAAAAGTAGTAAGGTAAAGAAAAATAGTACTAATTTAAAACTGAATGTTATGGATAAGAGACAAAAGAAGATAGAAGCAACAATAGAAAGGCTTTTATTGGAAGATTATGACGTTGTAATACAAACAGTTCTGGAACATCTTAAATGGCCAGTTGATGTAAAAACTGACGTTGAATATTTCGTTAATGAAGACGATTCCGATGGAGCAAGAAGAGGTATAGGTGTACGTTTTTTAAGTAATGGTGACGGTGTTATTAATCTTAAAGAATGTATAATTGAATCTCATTTTGCTCAGTCTGACATTTTTTCTACTAGTCCTCATGTTTATCGATTTCGTAATTGGTTTGGTGGAGGCAGAAGCTTATATGTTCACAAAGCTTTATTGATACTCGCACATGCTGTTATGATTGATAAAGACGAAGAAGTTATCATAGAGCCTGAATCTAAAATTTCAAAAGATGAAAAAGATGGAGGTTAATTTCATTGTTGATTTTATGCCTATAGCAAGAGCTATGGTAAGGAAATCAGATGGTAAAATTCGTTTGGCTTATCAAGAAAAAAATAAGTCGAATTTTAAAGACAAAGAAGTTGGACATTTTCTGAAATTTAATGGAGAAAGGATTGGAAAAGATATAGAGTTCTATAATGCAATGTCTATAAAATATACGACAGGTCACGCATTACCAGATTTCTTTTTGATTCTTTTAAAAATTAAATATGATTGTCCTTCGAGTTATTCTGTTGGAGTAGTAATGATTAAAAAGATAGGTAATAGTCTATTTAAGGATCAACTATTAGAAAATTGGAATAATCTATTAATATAAAACCCCGTCATTAATTTGATGGGGTTTTTTATTAAGCATTTTTTTATTAATTCAACATAGAAGTATTTCTATACTCAACATCAGGGAGACTAGATTCTTTTATCTCTTTTAATAAGTTTTTTTTCTCAAGTTCACTTATTTCATTTTTAGAAAAAACTGATTGAACAATACCTATTGCTTGTTTTTTGAAAATGATTTCTTCAGAAACTTTTCCACTGAAGAGAAGATGACCATGACGACCACAATATTTACACATGTGTAATCCAGTTATTTTTTCTTCGCTTTTTTTGCTTAGACCTTTAACCTGAATTCTTTCACGTATTTCTATCATACATTTCGACATTATTAAATTATAATTTAATATGTCGAGTTCATTTTCTTCTTCCTCAATCCATAGTGTCATATCTGATTTAGCAATATCATGAATTAATAAAAGGGCATTAGAGATACTCATAATATTTTCTTCTACCATTTCTTCAGTAATCATTATACCCTCTAATTGAGAATAAAAAGGATCAGTACAATCTTCAGTTATTACATTTTCAAAATATCCTTCTTGTAAGGATTCATTAAATTTAAAAAGATATTTTTCCATAATCTTTAATTTTTAAACGTTTATTTTAGATTACTTTTAATGAAAGTAATTGTCAAGGATGATTAATTGTTTTCTAATGTTGCTATAAAATATCATTTATTTTAGTGTATAATATAATTATGAAAAAATATTTTAAAATAATCATAGCAATATTAATTGTAATTATTGTTATCATTAGTAGTTTTATCTATTATCAAAAAACTAAACAATTACCAGTAGTTAATAATGCACAGGTTGCTCCTATTGAATCAGTTTTAGGCACTTATGTAGCTAATCTATCAAAAGATATTTATACTCTTAAAATTTCATCTCAAGATGGTGAGTCTATTAAGGGAGAATTAGATGTTAATAATTTTGAAAAGGATAGTTCAACTGGTACTTTAGTTGGTACATATAAAGATGGAGTTTTATTAGCTGACTATACATTTAAATCAGAAGGAACTGTATCAGTAAATCAAGTTATTTTCAAGAAAACAGTAGACGGTTTTGTTCGAGGTTATGGAGACGTAGATGAAGCTACTGGAACTAGATTTGTAGACTTAAATGCTATTAGTTATGATTCTTCTACTGTATACAAAAAGGTTTCTACAGAAAAACCTACAGCCGATAAAATTATAAATTCTGTAACTTTTAGTTGTCCTGGAAATATAAATATTAAATCAATTTTTTATGAGAATAATAAAGTAGATATAACTTTAAGTGACGGTAGACATTTTGTGTTGCCTCAAACTGTTTCTGCTTCAGGTGCTCGATATTCAAATTCTGATGAATCATTTGTATTTTGGAATAAAGGAGACACTGCTTTTATTATGGAAAATGGAGTTGTGACTATTAAAGATTGTGTTATATCTCCTAAAAATACTACAGTCAGTCAAACTGCTAATCCTGCATCTGTTAATTGTATAAAGGTTGGAGGTACTTTAAGTATTAAAAAAAGAGGAGATGGTGGTGAATATGGATTATGTTCTTTTGAAGAAAATAGAGCTTGTGAAGAATGGGCATTGTTACGTGGAGAGTGTCCTGTTGGAGGCAGAAAGACCACTGGCTTTGATACTATTGATCAGAGTTACTGTGCTTGGTCTGGAGGACAAACACTATCTGTAGCTAATTCTATTTGTACATTTAATAATGGTTCAAAATGCTCAACTTTAGATTTTTATAATGGTAAATGTGATAAAACCTCGGCTGCTTCATCTGTTGTTTGTACTATGGATGCTATGCAATGTCCAGACGGTTCATATGTAGGAAGAACAGGCTCAGATTGTAAATTTGTTTGCCCACAAAAGTAGAATTTAATTTTTATTTTTTATTGACAAAATATATTATAAATGATATTACACAAGGGTGTATAGTTCTTTGATGTATTTTAATTTTTATTAAATTATATTTATTTGAGTTATTCTGTACTTCATCTTTGGAGTTTAGAATAACTCAAATAAATCTATAATTTAAATAATTTTTTAAAATGGAAAATTTAAATAGAAAGAAAAAGATATTTCTTTTTCGCTATCAAAGTGTCGAAAAAATACAGATTTGTCCTAATAATTTTTTAGGTAAATTGCATAATTTTTTTCTAGGTCCATCTTATCAGTATATTCCAAGAATAGAGTCATGGTTGTTAAATGAAGACGGATATATTTATTGTGGTGGTTATTCTGGTTATGGTGGTCATCTTGTTAAAAGAATGAGGATCAAGATGGGTGAAGAAAATGAAAAAAAAGAGATTTATGAATTTTCTGACAATTCAAGTAGTAATGACCCTTTATTAATAAATGCAATAAAAAAAATAGAAGATGAGACTATTCGTGCTCAGATTTTATCGCATACTAATTGATAGGATTAAATTAAAACATAAATAACCCAAGATACAATCTTGGGTTATTTTTATTTTAGTAATAAGTGTATATTTGTTATAATTGTTTTATGAAAAAAATAAAGATAATTTTGATAGTATTTATTACTTTAGCCTTAATGATTTTTTGTTTTGTTATATATAAATTAAATTTTACTAATGATGACCTTTATCTTGAAAATAAAGTTACAGGAGTAAATACTAAAATTGATATTCATGATGGTGTGTATACTATTGATGGACAAAAAGTTACTTTAAAAAATGGAATATCGGAAACAGAGACAGCTCCAGGTTCAGCTTCAAAAATAGTAACAAAATATTTTGGTAATGATATTTTTGGTGATTTTGATGGTGATGATCGTGACGATACAGCTTTTATTCTAACTCAAGAAACTGGTGGCTCAGGTATTTTTTATTATGTAGTTGCATTATTAAATAAAACAGACGGTAAGGTTGGAACTGATGGTGTATTGATAGGAGATAGAATAGCTCCACAAACAATGGGGATAAAAAATAAAGATATATTGATTGTAAATTATGCAGATAGAAAATTAGGAGAAAGTTTTGCCACTTTACCATCTGTCGGAAAATCTATTTATTTAAAATTAGATACAAAGACACTTCAGTGGGGTATGGTTGCCAATGATTTTGAAGGTGAAGCTGATCCGTCAAAAATGACTCTTGATATGAAAAAATGGGAATGGATAAATACACAATATAGTGATGATAAAGAAATAAAACCAACAACTCCTAAGAGATTTATATTAACTTTTAATAAAAATAAAACATTTTCTGCAACTACTGATTGTAATACTATAAATGGTGAATATACTGTAGATGGTAATAAAATATCTTTTAATAAGACAATATCTACTCTTATGTATTGTGATAATTCACAAGAAAGCATATTTACAAAGATTCTAACTGAAACACAGGGTTATTTGTTTACTTCAAAAGGCGAGTTAGTCCTAACTATGAAGTTTGATAGCGGTTCTAGTTTCTTTAGATAACTTGGTATATATTTACTATTTATTATTTATATTGTATAATTATAACATTAGAATTATTCATTAAGTTTTCATCTCTTACGCCAAGCTATAAGGTATTATCTCTAATAATAATATACCGCTAAGATCGAGCATGGCAAAAACAAAAGAGTTTCTTCTTTTATAGACAAGTTAAA
>Ga0302215_10001541_pt1 | contig 16363 bp, 2 predicted proteins | sample II_Fen_N3_1_FD_194580 | JGI IMG/M metagenome (GOLD analysis project Ga0302215, IMG submission 194580) | Peat permafrost microbial communities from Stordalen Mire near Abisko, Sweden - II_Fen_N3_1 | ecosystem: Environmental > Terrestrial > Soil > Wetlands > Permafrost | place: Sweden: Abisko...
CAATATCTGAAATAGTCATAGATCTAATTTGATAATCACTATCATTACTACCACCATTCTTAATAATCTCATTAACACGTTTATTAATATCTTTAATTCCTTTATATTCAAATGAACGTCCAAATAGAATATCTTCACCAATATTAATATGTGATAAATAACTATTTACTGTAGCTTCTAATAAAGATTTATTAGCACTACGAATAATAGATTCTTGAGAGTATCTAGCTTCTTTACTACTTATACCTTGTTCTTTAAGAGTTTTTAAAGTTTCTTTATCTACAATTCTAGCAGTTTCATCTTCCATAGAAAATAAATTAGCTGTACGATTAGATCTCTTAGTAAGATTAGATGTTCCAGCTACATAAGGTGGAATACCATCTACAAGTGTAGTATGTAATTCATCAATAAAGGGACTAGATTTCTCAATAGCTTTATTCTGTTTAGAAGCAAGCCAATTATCTATAAATTCATAAGTATATTTATTAAATAAATTAGTTGCAAATTCAGTATCTTTTCTAAGTTCATATTGATTAAATGTTTCACGTTTAGGATTAGTATTTATATCAGTTCTTGCAATAAGTTCTAATACATCTACAGGAGTACCTTGACCATTATGAATTTTAGAAGCAATAAAATCTTGTAATGTAATTAATTTATTATTATTGTTAGCATCTTTTTCAGTATATGTCATACGATTAAACTGAAATACTTTACCTGATGCTTTACCATTAGATATAATACCTTTACCATTATGTAACATAGGAGATGAAAGTCTACCTTCATTTTCCATTTGTTTAATTCCTGCTTTAAGACTTAATCCTTTAGTAACTAATAATTCTTTAGTGTTATCTTCTGCATAAGGGACATTCATATGTTCAAAATTAAACATCTTGTCAATGAATTTAGCCATTACAAAACGTTCAGTTTCTACAGTATTCTTAAGACTTTGAATAGTAACACTATTTCTAAATTGAGAATAACTATTTAATAAAGCTTGATCAGATTTAATAATAAGACTGGGATTACTATTATATTCTTTTTGTGATGCAATAGTATTATTTATATCAGTTATTTCTTTAAAAGGATTAACCCCTAAATAAGCATTAAAGAAATCAAGTTGATTAAATAATGAATTATTATTATCAGCATCTTTTATGTCAAATGGTTTCTTAGAAAATTCTATAAATGTAGAAGGGGTTTTAGGATTTACTAATTTATATAAATCAACAATAGCTTGTTTAATATCTTCATTAGATAATGCTTCTTTATTAACTATACTTGATTTAAGTATATCACTACCAAAAGCATTAATATATGCTGCACCTATATTAGTTTTCTTACCTGTATAATTTTTAATAAATTCATAATTAGGTTCACCTGCATATTTAGTATCTTTATTTCTAGAAATACGTTTAGCAAGAGATTCAATCTGAATATTAAAATAATCAATATGTTTCCCTAAGGATGTACTTAATCTAGAAGTAAGTTCTGTATCTAATACAGAAGTATCTCTAAGTTGAGTAAGAGTCATAATTTTATAATTACCATCTCCTGTAGGAACTGCAACTTTAAAATTAGGATCGGTTAAATCAATTCGTCTACTAGCAATACTTTCTCTACCAGGAATATAATTAATATCATTTTCAATACCTAATTCTCTAATAAGATTAAGACGTGAAGAATATTTTCCATCATTCTCAAATACAAAACCTTTTAAACCATATTTAGAATTAGTAATTGTATAATGTCTACCTGTATCAGATGAAGGAATACCATATACGCCTTTAAGAGCATCTGTTATTTTAAGTATTGTCCAACTATCACCAGTAATTTCATCATATTTAGCACCTGTATTAGTGTCATCATAATGAACACCATCTAACATTGCTAATTTAAAGTTATTAATAAAATTACTATTTAAAGTAATAGTTTCAGAACCATTAACAATAGATTTATTAAAAATACCATTACCAAATTTATTATATAAAAATGAATTATATTGCATAGATTCATCTTCAAGATATTCTTTAAAATGTTCTTTCAATAAATCTTCATTTAGATTACCATCAAGACTATTAAATATTTTAGCAAAATCTGAAAGGAATGAAGGTTTTTGTGGAGTTTGTTCCGCATCTCCATTAGCATTAAAATAACCTAAAGATGTATTACGATATTGTTTAATAGATGCAACATTAGAAAAATAATCAAGACTAGTATTCTCATTAAACATATTTCTAAAAGAACTAATCTTAAGACCTTTATCTAGACGTATTCTTTGAGAATCAATATTCATTCTAACTAAAGCAGTTGCTATTTTAGTATATTCAGTTATGGCTTCTTTTCTAAATGCATCATCTTTAGCAAGTGATGAAAAAGTATTAGCACCTTGCACATCAAATAATGGAGTACCTACTTCAAAAGGATTACTCTTAGATACTAAAGCAACATATCTATCAATATCTTGAATAGTAATTACTTTATTTAATTGTAAAGTTATTATATTGGCTTTAATAATAAATCTTAAACTTTCGGCATCTGTAAATTTATTTTTATTAAAAGTATTTTCAATAAATTTAGTTACATCATTAGATTTCTCTTTAGAATTAAATTTAGATAATCCTTCTGCACTAGAATCAGTTTTATAAGCTCCTAAAATAGCTTGTTCAGATTTATCATTTGAATGATCCACTTGTAAAGTAAGTGTAGCCATTAATGCTTCTCTAGCAACAGATTTAGGATTAGCCATATAATTTACAGTTTTTGTAGAAATAACTGTACGAGTATTATCATTAGAACTTTTAATATTAATTCTATTAACATTAAACATAGCTTTAACTGCACCAGTATAATAACTATCCCAAAGAGCATCATCAGATTCTATTTTATTAATAAATTCTGTAAGTGCTCCATTAAAATCATAATGATTAACATCACGTAATGATCTAATAATACCTTCTCTACTATCATTGTTAGCAGATACATTCATCATAACATTCCATACATCACTCACAGTAATAGGAGTACTAATACCATATTTAGATTGAGTATTCATATTATTATGAACATCAGAAATATTACGAGTAATTGATTTAGTAAGTAAATCTTTTAATTCTCTAGATAAATTAAATTGTTGTTGTTCACCTAATGCACCACGTCCATCCCAACTAGCAGCATTAACTTCAATAGTAATATCAACGCCATCAACATCTTCATCAACTACTTCAGTAGTAGTTTTTTTATAATTAATATTAATATTATACTCTTTAGAAAGTATAGCTAGAATACCACGATAAACAAAACTAAATTCACCATCTGTATCTTCATGATTAATAACATTAATAAGTTGTTCATAACTAGTTTTAATAGTCATAAATCTATTAGTGATTCTTTCTTTTTCTGTAGGATCAGTAGTAAGTTTTTCTAAATCAGCATATTCTTGTAATATACTCTTTTTAGATTCATTTAATTTAGTAGTAATAAATTTCTTTATTTTAATATTTTGATCATAATTAACTATTCCACCTTTTTCAAGACTTTTAATGAGAGTATTAAATTCATCAAGATTTTCAGTTAATAAAGCACCTACTATTTTACCTACTTCTGTAATTTCATTTGTAGTATAAGATAAAGATAAATCATCAATATCTCTAACATCAAAAGATTCAACTAAATCACTAAGTGAAGTTTCATTTAGTTTAAGAGAATCATGTGGAGATGTAACTTGAATATTAAATTTATAACCTAATGTATCAATTGAATGTTCTACATTTGGAGTTAATAAATTAGATATCATAAATGCATTTGTATCTAATAACTGAATATTATTAGTACTTAAAATATTGTCAATAAGAATATCTGTAGTAGTATTTAATCTACTAGCCATATCTTCAATACTTTTAGCATTATCAAATATAATAATACGTTTATTATCTAATAAGGATTTGTCCATAGTATTAAGTATTGAATTACCTACTTTAGACAATAACAGAGGTTCACCATTGACATCTAATTTAATATTGATACTATTGTGCAATAGTTCAACATTATTGTTATAAACAGTAGCAAAACGAGCCATTTCTAGCTTATTTGCGACACCTGCTACAACTTTACGATATAGGTTATGTTCACCAAAAATATGTGTAAATTCAGTTGCTTTATAAGCATTATACACACCTTTAGTCATGTTCCTAAGTTCTATACCCGTTAGAGTACTAGAACTTTTTATGGCATCAAAAAGTTTACTATCAACAAGACCAGTGCCATTGGTAACTTGTGGAGTAACACTACATACTTTCATACGATTTGTTTTAGTTGTTAATTGATTGAATTGATTATTAAAATAAATAGGAAAAGGAAGAGATAAGTAACGGAATGTCTACTCACCTCTTCCTCTACCAGGAATTATCATACTACCGTAATTACATTTATGATTAGCATATTGTTTCTTCTATATCATCAACATTACGTACTACATTATCATTAAAATTATTGTTAGCAAATATACTAATAATTTCTGAATTAACAAAATTCAAATCAGATATTTCTAAACTATAATCTTCAATATCTTCATTAAGAAGTTCATTAAGACTACTTGTAGGTTTAGTTTTTTTAGATATAAAATTTTTAAAACCTTGTATATCTTGTGTAGAACCTAAAATATGAATTTGTTCAGATTTAAAAACAACATATTGAGTTTCTCCATTTTCATCAAATCCTTCAACAGTATCTACAATAGCTCCATCTTTGTTTTCAGCAATTGCTTTATTTACTTCTGTAGTAGGATTATAAAAAGTTATACCATGTTTACTTGGTTTAACACCATCATACAATTCTCTTGTAGCAATTTTAGGATTTTGAAGATTAAGAACAACGGCATAAACTTTTTTACCATATGTACCTGCTATTGTAGCATTATGTGAAAAATATGCTCCTGGAGTTTTAGCCCATTCATCTGTTTTCATTCCTGCTAAATCAGTATTGAAAACATCAAAATTACTATCACTACCATGATAAACAATATTTTTTACTTTACTATTAGGAAATATACTATCTAAATATTTAACATATTGTTCTTGTGTACCTACATTTTTTAATTCAGAATTTTGTTTAAATATATTATTAATATCTTCATTAACTTCAATAGGTACTTTAGTTTCAGCAGGAGATTTAGTTTCAAATTTACTTTCTTCAACTCCATGAGCAATATTCATAAGTTCTATATAAGTATCATTAAGTAAATCACCAATTTGTTTAGTATAATTGTCATTAAGATTAACACCTAATAATTTTAGAACTCTAGTATATATATCCATTAATTTAGATAATATAGTAGCAAAGAATCCTTTCTCATGTTTAGCAGTATAATTACCTTCTTCTGATTGTTTAATTGTAGATAATGCAAGCATCATTACAGGATCAGTAAAATAAGTAAATATTTCTTGTGACATTGCAGCAGAACCAGTTTCACCTTTATCTAAATTAGCAATAGATTTATTAGTATCTTTAGTAATATCTTCTAAACGTTGATTTACAATATTAAATATATCATTTGGATTCTCTAGTATCCCTTCAAATTGTTGAACAAATGCTATACGTTGAACTTCATCATTTCTAATAAGATCTAATTGAGTTTTAATAGAAGTTGTTATATCATTTGCAGTACTATTTACAAAATTATATGTATTTTTAAGTTGTTCAAGTTTAGCAGTTTTACTTGCAATAACTTCTGCACTATCTCCAACATTAATAACTGTTGCAGCTTTAGCAAAATCAGATGCAGCAAATAAAGCAGCATGTATATTCTCATGTAATAAAGATATAATTGGATTCATTCTAAATTTATTATTTAGAATAGTAGTCATGTATCTATCAAAATAAGTATATCTAATTTCATAAGGACTTGTAGTTCCTGGAATATGTTCAGTAGTTATTAAAGTTTTAGCTCTAGCAATATTCTGTTCAGTAGTAGCACCATAATTAGTAATTAATATTTTATCACCATAAATTTCTTTTAAATGAGTAGTCATATCATCTAAAATATGACTTACTTCAGATAATAAATTATCAGGAGATATACTATCAATTAAATTAGTTTCTAATAAACCTTCTTTAATATTATCTAAATTATTTAAAGAAATATCAAAATTAAAACCTTTACCTAAAACATCCACATTAGTTGCAATACTAAGATTCCTATGTTCATCTTCTGTAGAAATATTATCAATCTCAGCATATACTGCATTTGTAGCCATTAAATAATCATGAACAGTATCATATGATTCACCTGTTACAACATCTTTATATTTATTAGTCGCAATATCTTTATTAGCTAATACAAATTGACCATCAGTAGTTCCATTATGACGAATCATATTAGATACACCTTTATTATTTTTAGTATCTAGATCATTTACCAAATCATCAATATTATCACTATTATAATCAAAATGTTCATCATTAGGATTATTGACATTGGATTCTCTAAAATTCATTACCTCACTTCTACGACTAGATTCTCCACCTTTAACTTTAAATAAATTATTAGTATCAGCAGTATCAATTTTAGAATAAAATACTTGATTAGGAGTAATACGAATACTATGTTCCGTTATATTACCTTTATCAACAGTAATGAATTTTATAATTTCATTCTTAGTAGTATTATCTTCCAAAGAACTAAAATAATCATGATTTTCAGAACCTTCTCTAGATTTATAAATAATTAAATCTTTAATATCATCTTTAAGTTTAAGTCTAATAAATTGTTGTTGAGTATCTTTAGTTGCTTGATCTAAATTAGAATTTAATATCTTCTGAAATTCTTTAACCGCATCTGCAATTTTATTAGCAACATATTTATTAGCTTGATTAGGATGATTTCCTAAAGTATTACTGTGTAACGGAACTGAAGTTAATTGACCATTAGTATTCTTAACTAAAGTAAATAACCCCGAACCAACACCCACATGAAATTTGCCACTAGCACTATTTACACCTTTATCAGTACCAAATAAAATAGGTATTTCACCATTACCATTTTCATCTACTATTTGAGCAATAGATTGATCTAAAGGAAGTTTATTTTTAATATTTTTAGTAAGAATATTAGCTTTACTTATTTTAGATATTTTTGCAGCAATAGGAGTGGTAGAATTACCAATAACAGTTTTATATCTATTATAAGCATTATATCGAGCTTCCATATTTCTATCAAAAGCTTTTACTCTAGCTTTAAAATAATTAAATTCAACAATTGAATCATCTTTTAAAAATGAAGAATTTACATTATGAAATAATATTTTTAATACAGATTCAATATCTTTAGTAGTAATATTATAACTTTCATCAAGAGAACTATTATTAGCAAGAATAAACTTTTCAACTATTTGTTTAATAAGATATTCACTACCATCTGTAGAATTTAATATTTTATTTAAAATAGTATTATATTGTTTAGCTGCATCATTTTTAGTTTTATCATTTAAATTATTTGCTTGAGATTTTAATAAATTGCTTTGTAATTGAGTTAATACTTGAATAGAGCCAAATCTCTTTTGAGGAAGTCCCATTTCAGTTGCAACACTAGTTTCTTCAGAAGTAAATAATTTCTCAATATTAGGTATTATTTTAGAAAAACCTGTATAAGTTTTACCATTGTCAGATACTTTAATATTATTAAAATCTTTAGTTGTATCTTGTATAACACCAATTCTTTTGCCTTTACTAATAATATAAATTTCACCTGTGCCATCATTAGAATTTTGTAATAATACATTATCCCCAGTTCTAAGATTTAATGCAGTATTAATCATATTAATTTTATGATCAATTGTAGAATCTTCTGTAAGATTATTATGAAATGCAATATCAATATTAGTAGTTATACTAGAACTAGGATTATAATTTTTAAGTACATTCAAAATATATTTACTAGTATATTCTTTAGTTACTATAGTTATTTTACCTTTCTCACGAGTAGTAGTTTTTTCAAAGTAAATATGATTATATAAACTATTGTAAAATCTAAGAGGTTCATCATTAGAATCTTCATCATTAACTAAACTAATATTTTCAATAAATTTACCATCTCTTTCAGTACTATATGTTAGTTTTTGATAATCTACATCTGTAGGTTTAATACCTTGTTCTTCTAAAAAATTTAATTTCTCAGCAATTAAATTATCTCTAGTTTGAGCAATATCATTACTTAATGATTGAAATATAATAGGCAATGATTTAGCAACCTCAAGTAGTAATTCATCAGTAATAGATACTCCACTAATAATAGTAGCTTCTTTAAGTAATCGTATACCATCTTCTACTGACATATATACTGAATTAAGTCCAGTAATAGATTTCTTAAGATTAATAAGTTCTTTAAAAAGATCTAATTTAGAAGTAAAAGCATCTATATAATTAAGAGTTTTATTATCAGCAATTTTATATACACCTTGAATAATTTTAGCAGATATAAGTTTTTGTTCATTAGTACTAATATTATCAAAATCTTCAATACTACGTTCCATAGAATTTTGTAGACTTTGAAGAGTAATATATTGATTAATTGCTAACTCTATTAAAGATTTTACATTAGGAAGATATACTTGCATATCTGCACTAAATACATGATCAATAAGTTCTCTATAATTAGTTATTTCTTCTGCATTAGTAGGATTATCAACTAAAAAAGATTTATTGATAGTATCTACTAAAGTTGCTAATGCATTAGTAATATCTTCAATATTATTATTAACTACATATCTAACACCATTATAATTAAATAAATGAAGTAATAATCTACGAGCTAGTTCAAATTCAATATCATCATTGGTTTTAGATAATTGAAGATTAGCTTCTTCAAGTATATTAGATATCTCAGCATCATTGAATGTAACATTTGATGTATCATCTATGATAACTGATGAACTAGTAACTGTTTGAGTAGTTGCAGGTTCTGTTGGAGTAGTAACAATTGCTCCATTCTGATTAGTAACAACTTCTTGACCCCTGGTAGGGAGAGAGTGATCAGAGATTCCGTTGTTCTCATCAACAACTTCAGGAACAACTTGTGTAGCCTCAGCAGTAGGAGTTACATTAACATTTGTAGTGCGTTTATTTAAAGCATTAATCTGATTAATTTTAGTAGTACGTAATTCACCAATTCTTTTAATAGTTTCAGAAGTTATATTCTTAGGTAAAGTTTTAATAACTTCATCAATTTCTTCAGGCTTAGTAACTGTACTAATATTATCTTTAAAATCATCAATAATTTTATCTTCTACTTCTTTAACATCACTATTATATTTATCAGCAAATACTTGAATAGCTTCTTTAGAATTTAAAGGTTTATATTGATCTTTAATACCTTGAATTAAACTTTCAGTTCTTTCAATAGCAGATTGATTATCAGATAAACCATTATTAGCAGTAATATAATCATCAAATACTTTTTCTACATCGGCATGGTGTTCATCTTTATTTTCAATAATATTATTTTTATGAAAATCTTCAAGTTGTTGTTTATAAGTTGCTTCATTAGCAGCAAGTTTAGTTTCATTTGCTGCAATTCTACCTTCAACATATTTAAGAGTTATATTATTCATATCTCGTTGTTGCTCGAGAGTATGTAATCTTTGCTTTAAACGATTAGTAGTATTAGCATCAGTACTAGCAGCAAGAGCAGTTTCAAGTTCTTGTTTCTTAGTACTAAAACTATCTAGAGTATCTATTTGAGAAGCACGAGCACCATCAAGACCACTATTATCATTAGTAAGATTTTTTAATGCAGTTTTATATGAACTAATTATTTCATATAATCCATTTACTGAATCACCATTTAAAGCACTTAAATCCTGTAAGGCAGACACTCTATTAGCTTCAATTTGTGGATTAGTATTTTTCTGTTTAGCAAGATTTAAAATCCTCAAATCATTCTCTAAAGTAGTCAACATTGTTTTACTATAAGCATTAGAATGTTGAATAGCTGTATTAATATCTCTATCTGTATGATGAGTTTTACTAAATTCTATATCATATATATTTTTTGCATCTTTAAGACCTTGTAATATTTCATTATTATATAAACTACTATCTTTAATAACATTTCCTTCAGCATCTTTAAATACATCTAACTGGGATTTTTGATTATCATCAAGTTTACCCATATTTTCAAATGTTTTAATATCTAGTCCTGTAGTACCTGTGGCATATGATTCTCCAATTACTTTAGCAATAATTTTAGCTTTAAGTAATGATGCTTCCGCTGGTTGATTATCATTTCTAGCTCTATTATATTCACCATATAATTTCTGAGTTTCTGATATACGTGTAGCAATAGTTTCAGCTATTTCTTTATTAAAAGCATTGCCTTTATCATTAAAATATTTATTTTTAACACCTTTATAAGTATCCATAACTCCAGCCATTGCAACACCTCCCATAGCACCACCTACAAAAGAATCCCAGTTCTTAGCAATAGTATGATGTTGTAGAAGTCTTTCCATAGTATTACTACCATCATCTTGTTTAATTCCTGCTTGAATATCATTTCTACGTTTACCATCATCCATAAAGAAATCCATAAAAGTTTCATCAAAACCTTCAGTTGCAGCACTTTTTAAATATGCAGGTATGTTATGTTTAGTGAAACCTTTAGCAAAACCTTTTATGCCAGTATTTACTATATCTATACCCATTTCACTTGCAGCTTGTTCTCCAAGTTTTGCTCTAGTTGCTTTATTGACAAGTGAAGTACCAATAGATTCTAAAGCATCTCCTTGTTTACCTAATCCCCCAAGTATTGTCCATTCAGCTAAATCAAATATTATATTAGCATGAGATTCAACAAATCCTTTATGAGCAGCTTCACCAGCCAATTGTTTAGCTCTAGCATCTCCACCATCAGAATCATTTTTATATAAATCTTTATATTCATCATAATATTGTTGATAACGTCCAACAGCTTCACGAGAACTATCCATAGTACGAGATGCAATAGCAGGTATAAATACGTCTGCTATTTTAGATTGCCAACCACCTATCATCCTATTGGTTTTACTAGATTCATTAGCAGCTTTCCAAAGACTTTCAACAAAACCTTGTTCAGCATTCATTGATGCTCTAGCTACTTTAGCAACTTCAGATATAGGTCTAGCAACAGTAATAGCTTCAATTCCTTCCATAGATAAAGGATTTTTAGCTAGAGCACCAAATGTTTTTCCGGCACTACCTAAATCAGCAAGTATTCCAGAAGTAATTTCTCCTGCTTTAGTAAGTTCTAATCCTGCACCTAATGCTTTAAGTCCAATACCTGCGAATTTAGCTAAAGCTGAAATACCCATGGAAGGTAGCATAATACTTAATGTAGAAGCTACACTAGGAGTCATATTAGCCCAATAACTAGCATCTGTAAAAGCTAGTCCCCGCTGAGCTTCTTGAGTCATAAATAGAGGACTCCTATAATTAGTATCTTCTTGTATTTGACTACCTATTTGTTCAAATAAATTCTTCTCAAAAGCATCTTTATCTCCATTCCATCTACCTATAAGTTTACTAGGTTGTAATGCTCCAATTGTTCCAAGACCACCACCTATAATCTCACCAACAACAGTTCTATCAGCAATATTTTTAGTAAGTTGCCACATAGTTTGATTTTGTGCGACATTCTCTTTTATATTCTCAATATTACTAGGATTAATATAAGTTCCTTCTGGAAGAGATTCAAATTCTTGTTGATGAAGTATATCAGGAGTACTACCGCCACTATATATTCTACTTTCACGAGGAGTATATTTATCAGGAGTAGGTCTTAAATCTATATTACCTTCTATTACAGGAACATTATTAATATTTGGTATATTTAATTTACTATTAGGTCTTAAATCCATAACTTTATTATTTTAATTATTTACGTTGAATAACATCTTTAACTAATAGTTCATATGTAGAAGCATCTAATCCATTATCTCTTGATTGATTAAGTCCCATAATAGTAACAAAATCTTTTACATTAGCAATATTAAAAGTTATACCATCTTTAGGTCTGACTACTTCATAACCAGTAGCAACTTTTTTAATACTATAATTTGAAGTAGTTCCTGTAGCATCGACAACTCCAATATGTTTAACTCCATTTACATTCCAATTAGATTGTTGAAAAGAATTAAGTTTAGCATATATATTAGTTCCTGTTTCATCAGTAAGTCCTCCTCCTAAATTATTAGCTGATTCTTTACCATATTGAATAGCTAAATTCATAGTAGTAGCATCAGTTTTAGGATTCATTAAAATAGTTTTTATTTTATTCATATTAGTAAGTATTGCTGAATTTGCAATAGCTTTACCACCTCTAAAGAAACCTTTAATTTCTTGAAATCCATCAGGAATTTTTGCACCAGTATCTAAAGTTTTAAATTTAGGAACAACTATCTTTACTAATTGATCGTTATCCAAATAAGCTCCATGATGATTAATCATACTAACTTGTGTTTCAGAATTATCATTCATATCTGAATTATTTAAATTTTTAGGATCAATAGTTTTATATCCTATATTAGCTTTTTTAAGTTCATCAGCAGTCCATAGTTTACCACTAGTATCAGTAAAATTACCAGAAAAGAATTGCCTCATTACATTGGTTCGCATATTAAGAGTTTCAGGAGTATCTGTACCATATGATGTAAGTTCTGTTTGTGGAGTATCAAATTTATTAGTATTAGCTGTATATTTAGCTATTCTAGTAGAGAATGCATATTTAGCTTTATCTATACCTTGTAATACTTGATTAAAATCAGTAGTCACCATAGTAACAGGTAAACCATATTTCATAACTAAATCTCTAGTATTACTATGAAGTAATTCAGATTTAGGTACAGAATTTAATATAAATTTAGTCATGTTCGCTACTTTAATATTAGATGCTACAGTAGGATCTTTCATTGCAGTAATAATTTTATCCCATGAACTACGATTAGTTTTAACATCATTCACATCAAAATCACTTTGTGTAAACATACCTTTAATAAGACCTTTTATACTATAATCTCTAGTATGTAATGTTGTATTCATACCTAAAACACTTCTCCAATCATTTTCGATATTATGTTTTATATCTGTAGAAGCATTATCATAGTTATCACCTAATGCTGAAATAATACCATTTCTATTTGCAAGAGATGATTTATAAGCTAATTCTAAAGATGGTGGAACTTTTGTCATAGTATTTTTAGCAGCATTATATTGACCTTGTAATATACCAAAACTCTTATCTGATTCACTAAGAGGATCCATATATTTTAATCCACTTTCTAAAGGCAAAGTCCCATTATCCATTGCTGCAAGAATTGGCATTTTATTGGTTTTATCTAATTGTCTAACATGAGCTTCATATAAATGTGTGGGTACTATATCCATATCAGATTTAACTTTCTGAAAAGCAAATTGATCACCTGAATGTATAACTTGTTGATTAAGTTTTTCAGCTTGCATGCCAACATATAATTCATTAAGTTGAGATGGTTCTAATGCAGAAACTTTATCACTACCTTCTTTGATGATTGATGCATTATTTGAAAGTTTTTTTACAGCATTATTATAAATTTGTTTTGCAGTAGTTATTGATTTATGATCTCCACTTTGCAATATAGTATTATAGTTATGTTGTAAAGTAGCAATTTCAGCATTATACGTTGGTGACATACTTAATGCAAGTTGTTTAGTAGCTATACTTTTGTCACTAGAAATAACATTATAAATTGAACCTGCATCTGCTTCAAGTTTATGTTCATTATTAAATAAATTAACTTGTGCAATTTCTCTAAGTTTAATTTTATATTGAGGATCAGCATTTACTGTTTCTCTAGCTAATTCTTCAATTCTTTCTTTAGTAAGTGAAGTAATATTAGTAGTAGTTTTAGTAAGTAATGTCATAGCTTTCTGCATATCAGGATCTCCAGCAAATGCATTAGTAGGATCACCATTCATAGCATTCATTCCTATACTAGTTCGTTCATTAGCAAAATCTTTTAATTTAATAGCTAAATCTTGAACACGTTTAGTTTCTTCTGAAATATCTAAATTAGTAGTAGGAGTCCAAATAGGAACTTGTTGGTAATTGCCATTTACATCTAATGCCCCACCTTGTTCTCTATATTTAACTTTAGCATATGCTTCACGTCTAGCTTCTGCTTGTCTAAGTTGAGGTTCTTTCTCATAACGCTTTTCAAATTCAGTAGTTTGTGCTTGCCATAAAGCAACATTACGACTAATAGCTTTAAGACCTTTATCATTAGATACTTCTTTAGTAAGATCCATAACAGTACCTTGAGCCTTATGAAAATCATCATTCTGAATAATAGGATTAATTGTATCAGATATTTTTTTATTAACTACATCAATATGTTGTTGATCTACAGTTTTATCAAACATAGGCATATTTTTAATAGTCTGATCAAGAACATCATATTGTTGTTTAGCTTGCCAATATCTTTGTTGTAATGCATCACCTACTTGATTAAATGCTTCTAAAGGTTTAGCAGTGTGTTCTACTAACCCCGATATAGGAGTAAATGTGCCTCCTTGAAATTGTTGTTGTTCTTGTGGCATAAGTATATTATTTATAATATTATTAAAACAAGTAAAACAAGTACCCAATTAAGGATACTTGTTTACTATAATTACTATTTATTTTACTATATATTTAGGTTTCATTTTACCACCTTTTTTATAAGTTGAACCATTATTTTGTTTTTGTAATTCTTTCCATTGTGCAAGTGTAAGTTTAGTATCATCCATTGCATTACTAATATCTCGACCAACACCAGGAGTATTTTGATACTTAAGTTTGTATAGTTCATACATTCTATCTTGTTGAGTCATTCGTTCTCTATTAGCAAGACCTTCACGAACATCTTTAAGTAAAGTTCCTGTAACATTTGATTGATTCTGAATATCACTAATTGTTTTATTGTTTAATTGTTGTTGATAATTTTGAAATCCTTGATTATTAATTTGTTGAGTTTGAAGATTACGAGTAGCATTTTGTTCTTCAACACCTACATTAGCATTACTTTCATATTGATTAACTTTATCAAGTTGTTGTTGAGTTTGATTCTGCATTGATTGACGCATTATAGCAGATTGTTGAGGATTTGCCATATTATTCTGTGCCCAAGTATTATATCCTTGACTTTGTTGAGTAATTGCATTCTTATTAGCATTCATATTAATTCTACCTGTTTTAACAGATTGAATTGGAATATATGCAGGAGTTTTAATTTGTGCCATTTTATTAGCAGTTTGTTGATTACTAGCAAAATTAGCAATTGTAGATGCAACATCAAGTCCTGTAGAAATATTATTCTCACTAAATATTCCAGGTTTAGAAGTAGCGACTTTAGGTTTAGTATTTGTCGTACTATAAGCTATCGTAGAATGATCATTTGGTAATCCTGTAACATCTATATAAGGATCAAATGTATTGCTAGGGGCAGAATTAATATTATTTTTATTAAGTAATCCACCAACATTATTATTATCTTCAACCCAAATACCATTTACAAATCTTCCTCCACCTGCCATTTGAGGTTTAAAATTACCACCTTGTTTAGCCATAGGTTCTTGTTGTTGAGTGTCTACTTGATTTTGATCATTAAGTGGTTGATCAGCAACTAAATTATTTCCTTGTTCATCATAAATACCTTTTTCTTGACCCCATTTAATTTGTGCTTGTTTAAGTATTTCAATAGTAGCATCAGTTTGTTGTATTTGTGCTTCTAAATTCTTTTGTTTAAATTGTCCACGACTAACTTCACGACCTTTAGTATTACTATTAATCATACTAGGACTAGTTTTAAGTGATTGTTGTTGTTTATCAATATCCTCAGCAACTAAACCACTTTGTTGTTGTAGTATTTGTTTCTTTTGAAATAAAGATTTACTAATAGCACCCGCATCATTCTTACCATCAGGTTTAAATTCAGTACTAAAAACAAAATCACCATCAGATTCTTTCTTAATAGTTTCACCTTTTTCAACTTCTATATCCCCATAATCAACTCCACCTTGTTCATGAGATTTACCATTAACTACAACTCCATCTTCTGCAAGTGGTTGTAATTGTTGTCCACCATTAACAAATTTAGGTTTCATATTACCACCTTGTTTATAAAAACTATTTAATTGAGTATTACTTCCATAATTACGTTGATTAATAGCTTCAGTATCAGTTCTTTGTTTCATTTGAATAGCCTCATTTTGAGCAGTTATTTTATTTTGAGCATCAACAGCTTCTTGTTCTTTATCTCCATTATTAAAATAATCAGTAACCATACTAGCTAATCCAAGACCTGCACCAATAGCAGTA
>Ga0302215_10001542_pt1 | contig 16362 bp, 10 predicted proteins | sample II_Fen_N3_1_FD_194580 | JGI IMG/M metagenome (GOLD analysis project Ga0302215, IMG submission 194580) | Peat permafrost microbial communities from Stordalen Mire near Abisko, Sweden - II_Fen_N3_1 | ecosystem: Environmental > Terrestrial > Soil > Wetlands > Permafrost | place: Sweden: Abisko...
AATCTATTTTATTGTAGGAGAAGCTGAATCTGGATATTTAATCATTCATTATGCAGACTTTAAGAACAAGTATTTGATAGTGAAACTTGAATATAGAAGTGAAGATCCAGGCTAAACAAATCAAAATTGACAAAGAAACAAAAAAACACCATGCACATAACACACGCCTATGGGTCATTGGCTGGCTGACGTGCATTCAGCAGGTTTTGCTCCCGCATTCACTTTGTCGTTTCACGACAGCGAATGCTCCCGCAAACCGCCAAATGCCCATAGCCTCGGTCGTTAGCCACAATAATAGAAAAAAAAGAAACTGATGTTTAGAAACCGAAAGACGAGAATAAAAGAAAAGTTGCTTAGTGAGTTTGGAAACCTCAAACCAGACTCGTTTGACTTTGAAAATATAGAAAGCTATTTCCGAAAGAAAGACAATTCCACAGCTTTTCAGACTCTATCTGACAAGACCTGTAACGATTTGGACTTTCAAGAATTATTCATGTTTATCGACCGAACAAATTCAAAAGTAGGACAACAATATCTTTACAACAAATTAAGAAACATTCCGGCAGACTCAACAGGAAATATCAAGAATGAAAGACTTTTGGATGAATTTACGACCAATTTCGACTTTAGAGTATCTGTTCAAAGCCAATTGACCAAATTGAATGACAGAGAGGTATATTATATTGCAACACTGTTTCAGGATGAAATTTTAAAACCGCCAAAATGGTATTTTATTGTTCCGTTGTTGTCTTTTACAAGTGCGTTGTCTTTTATAATGGCATTTTTTAATCCAGTATTCTTTTTTGTAATTTTAGGTTTATCTATTATCAACATTGTTATTCACTTCTGGAATAAGAAAAACCTATTCAATTATTTTAGTTCTATTCCACAACTGTCGAAACTAAATGGCGTTGCTCAAGAATTATATAAGAATGACATTTTGAAGGAGATTAATCCAAATTTGATGAAATCGGCGAGTGTCATTAATAAGGTCAGCAATCGAATGTCGTTTTTCAATCTGGAAGTAGAAATACAAACTGACCAGCGAATGTTTTTTTGGTTAGTGTTTGAGCTTGTGAAAATTGTATTTCTGATTGAACCTTTGTTTTTGTTTGGGACTTTAAAGCGTATCGACACAAAAAGAAAAGAGATTGAAGATGTATTTCTGTTTGTTGGAGAAATTGATGCAATTGTATCAATTGCTTCGCTTCGAAAAGGTCTGACAAACTTCTGCACACCGAAAATTATTGACGGGCAGAAAAGACTTTCTGCTAAGGAAGTATATCACCCATTGATTGAGAACTGTGTAAAAAACGACCTGAAAGTAAACGATAAATCAATTTTACTGACAGGCTCAAATATGTCAGGGAAAACTTCATTTATTCGTACTATCGCTATAAATGTAATAACTGGATTGACTATAAACACTTGTTTTGCAGCACATTTTTCTATGCCGAGAGTTCGTGTTTTTTCAGCCATAAGAATTAGCGATGATTTAATGAACGACAGAAGTTATTATTTTGAAGAAGTCATGACAATCAAAGAAATGATAAATAGAAGCAAAGGCGGAAACTTAAATTTGTTCTTGCTCGACGAGATATTTAAAGGAACTAACACTGTTGAACGAATTTCGGCTGGTAAAGCTGTTTTATCTTCATTGAACGAAGAAAATAATATCGTTTTTGTATCGACACATGACATTGAATTGGCTGACTTATTGAAGAATGAATATGATTTATATCATTTCAGCGAAATCGTTGACCATAAAACAGTTGATTTTGACTACAAACTTAAAGAAGGAAAATTAAAGAACCGAAATGCTATCAGGATACTTCAAATCAACGATTATCCCGAAAGTATTATAAAGGAAGCAATCGAAATATCTGAAGAACTTGACAAAATTACTGTGGCTAACACACGCCTATGTTCACCTGCTGGCTGACGTGCATTCCGCAGGTTTTGCGCCCGCATTCACCTTGTCGCTGTGCGACAGTGAAGCTCCCGCAAACCGCAGGATGCCCATAGCCTCGGTCGTTAGGTGGCATTAAAAAAAAATAAGAAACATAATTAAAAGCCTCTGACGTTAGGGGTTATAAAGAAAAAGAGAAAATATGAAAAATTTAATTTTTACATTTATGATTGTTGTGTCTTTACAGCTTATGGCACAAGACTTCGCACCAATTGGTGCCAAATGGTATTACACCGAAAACTTCGCTTTTTCAGGAGACAAAGGTTATCTTAAAATCGAATCAATTAAAGACACTTTGTTTCAGGGGAAGAATTGCAAACTATTATCTAAAACTGGAATTCTACAGTGTAGTAATAGACCTGATTCGGAAATAGTGTATTCTCAAGACAGTGCTGTGTATTTTTGGGACAAAGATTTTGACAAGTTCCAAAAACTCTATGATTTTAAAGTTGCGACAGGAAGTTATTGGTCTATTCTTATTAAACATGACCTTTCAAACGTTGACACAATTAAAGTATTTGTTGATTCCATTACGACAACTAAAATACTTAACAAAACACTCAAAGTATTGAATGTATCGTACCATCCAAGTTATTCTGCTTATGGGTCTCACTATTCTTCTAAAATAGTTTATCCTATTGGAGATTTTACATATCTTTTTAATTTATATCCATATTGGTCTGGTGCTTGTGACTTTAATTATTCAGGAGGACTACGTTGTTATGAAGACTCAGAATTTGGCCATTATTCAACAGGGATTGCGGACTCTTGCACATATACATACAAATGGACAAGTATTAAAAGTATTAAAGACAACCAGTTAAAGGTCGATTTAGGTCCTAACCCAACTAAAGGGGAGATTAAAATTAGCTGTCACGACAATATAAATTATAAAATTTGCCTACTAGACAATTTAGGGAGATTAATTAAAACTGGTAATTTCCAAAAAGAAACCAATTTAGACATTTCGTCTTATCCGAATGGAATGTATTTCATTTTAATTCAAGACGACAAAGGTATGACTAACAACACGAAAATAATGAAAAATTAACGACCCCCTAACACACGCCTATGTTCATTGGCTGGCTGATCCCGATTGTTATCGGGACGGCAGTGCATTCAGCGGTCTTTGCACCCGCCGGCGCAGATTTGTAATACGTGCGAAATATAAGATATAAAAGAAGCACAGGTTACAGACCTGCGCTAGCGAGGGTCTCAACCATTTATAAATATATTTATTAGATGTACTTTTGTGACTATACCGTCAATAATAATGACAATTTCAACATGCTATGAAAAAATCAATACTACCTCTCTTGCTAATAACGCTTGTGTTTGATGTGTATTCCCAACTCGAAAAAAATAATACAATAAAGTATGGAAACCATGAATTGATTGTAATTGATAAGTCTTCAGGACAAAAATCAATTGGTGGTAAACTGATATTTAATTATCAAAAGAGTACTAAATTGAAAAGTGCCCCCCAAGCAAATTTGAATTTAGATAGTGTTGTATCAGTTGCGAATAACTATTCGTCAAAAGATATATATAGTTATGATTCGAACAATAATGTAATTCAGATATTGAGTTTTTCTAAAAGTAGTGATAGTCTGGTTTGGGAAAATTACTTCAAACGTGAATATGCCTATAAAAATGGATACAAAATTTTTGAGTCCAGTTATACTTGGGATAATTTTAGTTCGAAATGGAGAGGAAGTCAACACTTTGCCTGTGATTATGATAATGTCGGAAATCAGACTCTATACATAAATTATAATTGGGATGACTCTAATTTTGATTGGATACCTACTATAAAGGATGAATCGACTTTTAATGATAAAGGAAAAGTAACTAATTCTTTGGAATATTTATGGGATGCTACTTTGATGGATTGGACAAAAAAATATAATCGTGCAGTTACATACGATATTAACGGATTATTCTTAACCGAAACAAGATCGGGATGGGATTCCGTAACATCATCTTGGATTGGATATTTTAAAAACGATTTTAGTAATCGGTTGGAGGATGTTTTTTATTTTTGGGATAGTAATACTTCAACTTGGTTTCCCAATGCGAAATATGAAATCAAATTAGATGAAAATAATAACATACTAAGTTCTATTAATAATTATTGGAGTGTAAATACGCGAATGTGGATAACTACTTCAAAAATGGAAAGCTCCTTTGATAATCATAATCATCAAATTTCTGAAATAAATTATCTTTGCGATAGTTTAACTTTAAGTTGGATTCCAAGGAATAAAACAGAGAATGCCTATGATAATGGAGGAAACCTAATAAGTGCTATAAGTTATACATGGGATACCAATACTTCTTCTTGGGCGCCGGATGGAAAGTACGAGTCGAGTTATACTGATAAAGGTCTTCAATCATTTTTTTGTGGTTATTATTGGGATACTGTACGTTCAAGTTGGGTTGGATTATATCAAAAGAGCGAATTCGTTTATGACGAACTAGGACGATTAACGAGTTCATTGGTATCATATTGGAACGATACAAAGAATAATTGGGTGTATTCTTCAAAATCTGACAATATCTATAATAGCTTTGGAAATATATCACAAAGAATATACAGCACCTGGAATAGTAATTTAAATACATGGGTGTTGGAGTCTCTCTCAACTTATTATTATAAAACCATATCTGGAACAAATAATATAGTTCCAGATAAAATATGTATATATCCTAATCCCGCTACAGATATTTTGCATATAAATGGATTAGATGGAATTACGTCTTTATCTATTGTTGATTTGAAAGGCAATATTTTGTATGAAAATTCTACTCATGGGAATATTAATGTTTGTGGTTTAAAAGACGGAATTTATTTGTTGAAAATAAAAACTGGGAAAGTGGAAATAATTAGAAAATTTGAAAAAAGAAAATAACCAATCTTTGTAATGTTGAGAATTACTACGTTTAATCGAAAAGAATGTCAAACAACTTGCACAAATAAAAATAATTTAACCCCTGCCGGAGCGGATTTGTAATCCGTGCGAAATATAAGATATAAAAGAAGCACAGGTCGCAGATCTGCTCTGGATTAGAATAAAAAGCGACTTAGTTATATTACAACGATTGCGAACAATCTATTTATGAATCAAACATCTTAATTTAAAAGACATGAGAGCCAAATTGACATTACTTGCACTATTACTATCTGCTTTTATATTCGCTCAAACCGGTTTCCGTCCCGGGTATATTATAACTCAAAAAGGGGATACGCTTCGTGGTCAGATTTTTTATAAAAATGAAGACGCGATGTGCAAGGTATGTATATTCAGGAGTAAAGACAGCACAATAAATTATACAGCTTCCGAAATTTTAGGTTTTAGGTTTATTGATGGAAAATATTTTGTTTCGAAGAAATTAAATGAAAATACAGTTTTTCTGGAATTCCTTATAAAGGGAAAAGTGAATGTTTATTTTAGCACCGATTCTTATTCAGATCATTATTATATTGAGAAAGATAGTTTAGGGCTGACAGAAATGCCTTACAAGGAAGAATATAAAATAAAGGAGAATAGCGAAGTTTTAATTAAGTCTAAAAAACATATCGGATTATTAACCTACTATATGCAAGATGCACCAGGGTTAGAACCTGATATTCTGTCAATTAAAACACCGGATAAAAAACAATTGATTGCTTTGGCTAAAAAATACCACAAAGTAGTTTGTAACGGGGATAATTGCATTGTATATGAAAACTTACCTCCGGGTGTGAGGGTAAATGTTGAATTATCTGCAGGAGTTGAGAATTTTCCCGGATATGGATCCGGATTAAATCCGGCATGTTTATCAACCAATATACTTGCTCATATTTGGCTTCCCGGTTTTAGTGAGGATTGTTTCTTAAGAACAGGAATTAGATACGCTTGGATTAAATTACCCGAAGATATTTCTTTGTCCACTTCTGCATCTGTTTTCAGAATTCCTATTCAATTGGAATATGTTATGCCAACCAAGTTTATTCAACCCAAAGTGGCAATTGGAGTAACTCTTTATCCTTCTACATTTGGTCCATTAAATTTTCCTGTTACCTCCGCCATGGCAGGCGTAGATATTAAACTTAGTAAAAAGTATTTTCTTTCAATTGATTACGATATTGATTTTGATTCGGAATATTTTGTGATAAAAGACATTGGATCTAATGCCTTAACTATTGGACTCAATGTTAGACTTTAAGGAAGATATTTTGGTTCAATAGCTCTCGGCCCTTGTTATTCCAGGTATAGGTGATTAAACTAAGCACAGGGTGCATAAACTTGGATGAAAAGGGGAAGGAGTGCTGAAAGCGGGACCCGAAGAACGACAAAAACCTTTTGAAAGAATGAATAAATACGATGTTTCACATGATATTTAAAATTTATAGTGTATATGAAAAAATCAGTTATTACAATGTTGGCTTTTTGTTTCTGCTTACATGGAGTAGGACAGGTAAAAGACTCGAAGAAATCGGATAAGCTATTAAAGGAGTTGGCCGATAATGGCTGTAAATGCATCGATTCTATCGATACATATAACAAAACGAAGGAAGAAATAGCTATAGCACTTAATCGCTGTATTGATGCTCAGGCCGGTGCTTATCAGTTAAGTTCAAAACTAATGAACATTGATCTTTCAACTTTGCCCATGAAGGATGGTGGAAAGACAATTAATATCAATATAAATTCGGATAAAGAGTCGAAAGAATATAAAGACTATTATTACGAAGTGGAGCGATGCATGATGGATAATTGTAAGTCGATTAAAAGTAAGATTGCTGCCAGCGATTTGGAAAATTATTTTTCGGTATCGAAGAATCCTGAAGCAAAGAAGTTGTATTCGAAAGGCATTGATGAGTCTGAAAAGCAAAACTATCAAAAAGCAATAACGTATTTTCAGAAAGCATTAAAGATTGATTCGTTATTTGCTTTTGCCTGGGATAATATAGGGCTATGTTACAGAAAAATGGATAGGTACGATGACGCAATTTATGCGTATAGTAAATCGCTTGAACTCGATCCGCTTGGACTTATGCCACTCCAAAACATTGCAGTGGCCTATAAATATAAAAAAGAATATCAAAAAGCTCTTGCTGCTTATGAAACCCTGGCTGAATTGGATAATAAAAACCCGGAAGTATATTATGGTATCGGACTACTTTATGCGTATGATTTAAATGATTTGGAAAAAGGACTCGATAATATCTGTAAAGCATATACATATTACATAGCTCAAAAATCGCCCTACCGAACGGATGCCGAGAAAGTAATTAATATGATTTATGCAGATATGAAAAAGCAGGGAAAAGAAACGGCTTTTGATGAAATACTGAAAAACAACAATATAAATCAGAATAATAAATAAATACCTCGCTGCCCCACGATTGCATCGCGTGAGGAAAAGATAATTGAAATTTAGATTTGCAAGAGGATGAAATTGTGCGCTGCAGCCCGAAGTGAATACGTATTAAATATCTATATATACAGGACTTTAAAAAATATTCAAATGAAAAAAATCAGTTTCTCAGTTGTAATTTTGTGCTTGTTTGCTTCATCACAACAAACTATAGGGGCTAATGTAGTCTTTAATGTAACTGTGCCAATTCACACGAATCAATGTTGGATAGTAGGTAACTATAATGTCTGGAATAATAATTTAAATCAGTGTACCAAAGTGGATTCAACACATTTTAGCATTACACTTGACGAAGCTAATTTTGTTTCGGGAGTAACAATAGACAATATGCAATATAAATATTGTTGTGGAGGTGGCGACTGGGCTTATGTTGAAAAAAAAGCCGATGGAACAGAATCAGATATTCGTAAATACGCTGATTCGAACGGGAATGATGTTGTGCAAAGATGGGCAGCTGTTTATTATGTAAACTTACCAATGCCCATGAATATAACTATCCACACCCTGACTCCTGCCGGAACAAAAGCATGTTATATTGTAGGTAATTTCAACTATTGGGTAGGACCAACTGCACCGGCTGATAGTTGTAAAATGAAATTAGTTGAAATAAGACCCGATAATACGGTTCTTTTTGAGAAAACAATTTATACGTTTGATGCCAATAAGTTATTATATCATTTTTGTTCAGGACCTGATTGGTCGTACGAGCAAAAATTTCCAACAGGGGATTTTTCGTACCCTGAAACAACTCCGGTAGTAAACGAATGGAAAGCTGTTTACGACCCTTCAAAAACCGGGACGATTAAAATTAATGCAACAGTACCTGCAGGGACTAAAAAAGTATGGATTTTGGGCAACTTTCTGGGTTGGGATTTGTCAAAAGCTGTTGAAGGCACAAAAAATGCCAATGGAACCTTTTCATTCTTGGTTTCCAATGTGATGTCAATTGACTACAGACTTTATAATCAACTCGACTGGGCATACGATGAAATAGATCCTTCCACAGGGCAGGAAATGAATGTCCGTACAGCCACTTATCCTGCTGATTCAGTTACAAACATCACAGTTTCGCAATGGCGAAATGTGACTGATAATATAGCTCCAACTGCTCCAACCAATTTGAAGGTTACTTCAATTAATACGAATACATTTTATTTATCATGGCAGGCAGCAACTGACAATACTGGTGTAAATGGTTACGAAGTCTATAAGGACGATATCCTATATGGGACTTCAACTTCTTTAGGGTTAAATATAAGTGGTCTTACGGCCTGTGAAACAAAAATGACAGTGAAGGCTAAAGACAATGCTGGTAATCTGTCTGTCAACAGTTTGCCTGTGTTTGTTAGTCAACTTATTGCAAATGCAGGAACAGATAAATCCGGCATTTGCGGAAGTACTGTACAGCTAACCAGCACAGCAACAAAATACGGAGGTACAGGAACATTGAAATACAAATGGACTCCTTCAACAGGATTAAACAACGATACCCTACCAAATCCTACAGTCACACTAACAGGTGATATGAGCTATGTGATGAAAATAACAACACCGAATGGTTGTACGGGGTCAGATACTGTTGCAGTACGAATTACTCCAATGGCAAAGCCCGAGATTGGAATAGTAGGTATAATCAATAATAAGAACAGAGTTGTTTGGAACAAGTTGGTTTCAACGGGAATTTCTGCCTATAATATCTACAAAGAAACAACAGTGAGTGATGTGTATGAGAAAGTAGGTAATGTTTCGAATGATTCATTGAGTGTGTTTGTTGATAATCAATCGGCTCCTAATGTAAAATCGAATAAGTATAAATTATCTGTAATCGATAAAAGTGGATTGGAATCACCTCAAAGTAATGCACACAAGACTATGCATTTATCGATAAATAAAGGACAAAATAATACCTGGAACTTAATATGGGAACCTTATGAAGGCTTCACAGTTTCTACTTACAATATTTATAGTGGAACAAGCCTTAATAGTCTTAACTTCCTTGATGCAACATCGGGTAGCAGTACTCAATACAGTGATATTTCAGCTTCTGCAGGTGATGTGTATTATCAACTGGAGGTGATTAGTCCAACGCTTGTTAGTCCAACAAAAGTGTCGGCTACCAGCCAAAGAACAAAAGAAACCGAAAGCACACTATCAACTGCCTTGGTTTCGTATAGCTCTTCCCGCTCGAATGTGGCAACAAATGTTCTAAGTGGTATAAGTCAAATATCAGATGAAATGAATATATGTATTTATCCAAATCCTGTAAAAGATGAGTTCAGGATAAATTTTGAAGGGTGTTCTAAATTTGATATAGTGGATTTAATGGGTGTAGTTGTATTGAAAGGCGATTTACATGAAAGTAATATAGTAAGTACATCGGGTTTAACTCAGGGAGTTTATCTCTTACGATTTATAAAGGCTAATTCTACTCTGACAAAGAAATTTATTAAGATGTAGTCTGACGATTAAAACTTTAATTCGAATTTTTGAGCCGAGACTGCAATAAATGAATAAATTCTGAAATAAATGCTCTTTTGTCTTAGTGCAGAAACATCAAAAAAAGTGCATTAGCTCAAAAGCCTATGTACAGCGGGAACTTAGCTATAAACATAGTACAAACGATTTACTTGGCAGGTGCAACGAAAGAGTGATTTTTTGCATCTTTAAATAATATACAGATTGATTTAGAATTTTATTAAGTAATAACAGAATACATGAAAATCAGAAACTTATTTATCGTTACATTGTCCTTATTTGCAGGCATTGTTTATGCTCAGGACACTATTTCTTCCATAGTCAAAAGTGAGTCTGTGAATCTGACTGCTAAACCGCATTATTTCAGAGTAAGTTCACGTGACTCGGTAAATAAAAAGAAGACTGTAACTGAATATGCTGTAACAATTTTAAAAAAGTCGGAACTTGTTACTAAAAAAGGAGAATCTATTTTGCCCGAAACGGGAGATTGGGCCCTTAGTATCGATGCAAGTCCTTTTCTAAGGTATATTGGCAATTTTATAGGATCGAATGGGGCAAATGCTGCTCCGACATTTAATTTTCTATCGGTCAATCAAACTATTTTAGGGAAGTATTATGTCGATCCGAGCAAAGCGTATCGGTTGGGAGTTCGTTTGGGCTTTGGTTCAAACTCATCAACTGCCAAAGTAAGTACAGTTCCTTCTGCTAATCCAATGGTTTATGTCGACGATGTTACAACTACTTCCAATTTTGCGTTGGGATTAACAGCGGGTAAAGAATGGCGAAAAGGACATGGAAGGTTACAAGGTTATTATGGAATTGAAGGTGGTCTCTCGATTGGATCATCAAGTATGCATAAAGATTACGGTAACAGACTTGCTCCAAATAACCCCTGGGATAGAATGGTTGAGGATAACTCTGGATTTTTATTTGGTTTAGGAGCAAGAGGGTTTATTGGTGCAGAGTACTTTATATTTCCGAAAATTGCTGTTGGAGGCGAATTCGGTTTAGGAGTTGTATTTAGAACTGTAGGAGACGGGAATTACGAATTGCAGTATTGGGATACCACTACAAACAGTGTAAAAACGACTCTTGTTCCTACTGGTGGATCTACTTCTTTTGGTATTGATTCGGACAATCTGAATTCCGTGTTTGGACCTGCAGGAACCATCCGTTTGACACTGCATTTCTAAGACAAATGCATTTCTAAGACAACTTTATAGGGTAATTTAGAAATTAAATAGTTGTTTTTCTGGTCGAAATTGAAATAAATGAATAAATTCTGAAATAATCCCCTACCTTTACACAATAAATTAAAAGACAACGACATGGCAAAATCGCAGAATGCTCAGAAAAATGTAAAGAAAGAACCTGTAAAAACGGCTAAGGAAAAGAAGGAAGAAAAGAGAGAAAAGAAAGCCAAAAACAGCTAATTGGTTTAATGTAATATCCAACAACAAAGAGACGCTCAATTTGGGCGTCTCTTTGTGTATAAACTAAAATTATAACCGTTGTAAAAACTCACCCAGATTGATATCCCGGTCGAGATTCATTTTCTTACGCAATCGATACCTGTTTGTCTCCACACTTCGCACCGACATATTTAGCAGCGGGGCAATATCCTTTGATGATAAATCCATTTTCAGGTATGCACAAAGCTTTTTATCACTAGTGTTGAGTTCGGGGTACATTTCGCCAAGACGTTTCAGGTAGTTTTCGTATACTAAATCAAAGTTTTCTTCAAAACGTTTCCAGTTATTATCGTTTTCAATATTCTGACGGATATTACGTTCCATCTTGCTTAAACGTGATAGTATCGTATTTGAATCTGAATGAGTGTTTATCTCGTGGCTAACCTTATTTATACTATCCATTATTTCGAGAAGAATTTCATTCTTTCGTATTAAATTCATCGTTGAACTCGCTAATTCCTGCGACTTATGTCTCAGTTCGTATTGAAGCTGTTGGTTCTTCAGTTCTTTGATTTCTCTTTTCTTTTCGGAAGTTTCAGCTTCGTGTTGCTTTTGTTGTTCTTTCATCTCTATCTCTTTGCGTCGTTCCATATCCAATGCACCTTTTTTCGACGAATAATTTACCCAGATAATAAGTCCGAAAATAAGGAGGATTATTATTATGACGTAAATTCCAAAGGCAATTTGCGTTTCGTACCAGGCAGGTAAAACAGTAAATGAATAGGTGCAAATGGCCTCTTTGGCCTCCAGAATATCACGTGCCCTCACTTTAAATACATAATGCCCTTTGGGCAACTGTGTATACTCTTTTACATTATTGCTCCCGAACTCCGACCATGTTTCGTCATAGTTTTCGAGCATATAACTATATTGTACAATTCCTTCGAAACGATATTCGGGAGCAATAAATTCAAAACGAAGTGAGTTTTGGTTCTGAGTGTAAGTTTCATTCAACGAAAGATTTACACTTGTCTGTTTAGCCGGGTTTAATGTCTTGTCGTTAGTTATTACAACATTATGCAGAAACACCTTAAATGTGTTGTTGGTTGCAGTTTCTTTTTTAGTGTCAATAAGACTGAACCCATCTTCGGTACTTAATATCAGGTTATTCTGATCAATAAAATTGAAATGCTCAAACCCAATAATGATTTTTGGTTGAAGTATTCGATAAGTAAGAGAATCCATTGTGTATGATTTATCAGCCTTCTTTTTTGCCAAACCAACAAAACGTCCTGAGATACACCATACATCACCAGTATTGCTTTCGTGAAGTCTCATGTAACTTGGCGGGGACACAAACAATTTATTCCATTTATTGTATGGATCCATTTTGTTCGTTTTCCTATTGTACTGATAAAAACCACGTTCTGAAGAGAAAATGATTTCGTTTCCTACTCGGAAAAGCGTATTGTTCCTGTTGCTTGGGAATCCTTTCTTTTCATTATATAAATCAACTTTGGTGACACTGTCGACGGCTTCATTAAAATGCAAGCGGAATAAACCTTTCTGCCAGTGACTAAACCACAGTGTTCCATCGATGTCTTCTTCAAACATAGGACTGGACTCATTAAACTTACCTTTGATAAAGTGTGACAGATGCCATTTATTTGCAGTTTTTTTCAAAATGAATAAACCCTGATAGGAACAACCAATGATAAAACCGGGGTGAGTTCGTAGTTGTTTAAATCCCCAGGTTCCAGGCAGACCGGCAATTCGCTCATTGTGATCAGGATAAATAATAAATGCCCCTTGATCGTCACCACAAAAAAGTGTATTGTCAATTTCATTCAAACACCATATCTGACCTTCCATTCCAGGTATCAATTTTAGTTGTGTTGTCATCTGATTGTTTGTCATAGGATATGAAGTGGCATACAATCCCTGATTTGTACCGAAATAAAGCGTGTTTTTTCGCAGAAACGAAGTATATCCGGCTCCGTATAAGTTGTTTGTTCCAAAAATATTCAATATCGGACTGTTGAGCATCACATAATCTATTCCTTTATCAAGTCCAAGCCATAGATTCTGTTGATTATCGAAAGCTGCACTAAGTACCGTGTTATTTTGAAGTCCTGAGTAAGTGTTCACGAAAACTACGCTTCCATCGGCAATGTTTTGCACAGCAATACCCCGCTGCACAGTTCCGAATACAAGTTGCTTACCGTTGGTTGTGGCACAAAAAACCTGATTCTGTTTTAAAAAGTCATCAAATCCGGTATTATAGGGTACAATTGATGAACCATCGAATACATAAACTCCATTAAAGCTTGTAACAAATAATATTTTATTATCTCTGAAGGGCAATATAGAGCATACCTTTTTATTTAAAAGCACTTCCGAGTCGGGGATCCTTACAAATAGGTTTCCATTCAACATGAAAGCACCGCTCTGAGTACTTGTTACAAACAAAACGTTATGTACAAAGGCAGATGCATCAATATTAAACGAAAAAGGATATTTCGTTATTTTAGTTCCATTGTATTGATAAACAACTTTTTCAGTCTGGAAATAGATGTTTTTATTACCAGAAAAGATATTATACAATTCGTTTGACCCAACAGGATCAATGCCTAGCTTGCTTATTAGTGAGTAGTATTCGAATTTACCTGTTTTCGCTTTTTCATAATAACCGAAATCGTTGAAAGTGGAAGCGTAGAATTTTCCATCCCTCGAATGCAACAATGAACGCACATTTGTTCCATTCTTTATAGGTATTGTTGTCCAGTTCTTACCATCAAATTCAAGTAGCCCGTTGTTGTTGGCAAAATACATACAATTGGATTCACTCTGAGCTATTGCCCAGTTTTGCGTACCGGATTTGTAATTATCACGGGTGAAATTACGAACCATTGGTTGATATGCCTGTACTGATATTGCAATGAAGATTAAACTGATTAAATTTAACGCTCTTTTCATATGTTCAATATTTAATGTTTATCTATTTATTTTCAAAAACATATTCAATGTTAGTATATTTTTCTTGGTTGAAATTGGTGTTGAAACGTGTTATAAAACACATTATATAAAAACGATATGATAAACAGATACTTATAAATTTATTTGATGTATTATTGAGTAGTGAATTGGATTAATAATCGTATTCTTGTGTGGTAAATAATTTTATATATCGATAAGATACCTATACATTTGCAATGTTCGAAATCCATAAAATTCGCAAATTTAATTGGAGATCTAATTATATCAATTTATTATATAGTCTATGAATATGAAAAAAACATTTTTACTCTTAATCAGCCTGGCATTCGCTTTCGTAGTATCGGCACAAAGCCGGCAAGTATCAGGTGTAGTTACAGCTTCGGATGATGGATCGCCTTTAACCGGTGTTACAGTTATGGTGAAAGGTTTGAGTGGTGTGGGAACGATTACAGATATTGATGGGAAATTTAGTATTAAAGTTCCAGACGGTAAATCATTGGCGTTTTCCTACATTGGTTATACTCCTCAGCTAATAGTTATCAATAAAGATGTACAATTAAAAGTACTTCTTGTTCCGGATTCAAAAATGCTTGATGAAGTTGTTGCCATTGGTTACGGTACCATGAAGAAAAGCGATTTGACCGGATCTGTATCTTCAGTCGGAGCAGATAAAATGAAAGAGAGACCTGTTTCAGGAATAGATCAGGCATTACAAGGGCGTGCAGCAGGCGTAACTGTCAATTCCAACAGTGGTCAACCTGGAGCTTCTGCTGTTGTTCGTATCCGCGGAATTGGTTCTATTAAAGGGAATTCTGATCCAATTTATGTAGTAGACGGAGTAATTTTGGATGAAATTAGCTTTCTTAGTCCTAGTGATATTGCAACAACTGAAATTTTGAAAGATGCTTCGGCAACTGCCATTTTTGGTTCGCGTGGTGCTAATGGTGTAATTCTGGTTACTACCAAACGTGGTTCGGATAATCCAAAAGGAAACATTTCGGTGGATAGTTATTTCGGAGTTCAAAATCGGTGGAATAAACTGAGTCTTATGGGTCGCGATGAATTTGCAAAAACGATTTCAACTTTTGATGGCTCTAATGATTACCTAACTCAATCTGGGTTGAACAAATGGATTGAAGCTTATAAAACCGGTTCTAAATCACAGTATTTCCCCAAAATTAAGACCGATGCTTATCCTCAGGGAATGGATTATAACGCAGTGGATACTGACTGGCAGGATGCCGTATTTCAAAAAGATGCAACTATTCAAAATCATCATATTTCTATTGACGGAGGAAGCAAAACTTCTAATTATGCTATCAGTGCCAGTTATTTCGATCAACAAGGAACAGTTATAGGTTCAAACTACAATCGTTTAACACTCCGTGTGAACACAGCTCACAATGTACGCTCTTGGTTGAAGATTGGCGAAAACCTTTCGTTTATGACTTCTTCCGGACGTAATGCAATGAATAACAATGCACAGCCAGGTGCTTCTGTTTTATCGGCCGCATTGGCAATGGCTCCGTGGGATCCAACACATTACCCACAAGGATCCTGGAGTTATTCTACTGTTGCTAAAGGTGGTTATCCACAAGGACGTGATTTAAGTGGACAAATTTCAGCATCTTCCAACTTTAAAAACGTGACCAATCCATTTAGTATGGTTCAGAATATAATACCAAAAAGTGTTGCTGAACGTTGGGTGGGTGATGCCTATGTTGAGATTACACCGATAAAAGATTTAATGATTCGCTCAGATATCAGTATGGATTTATCAAATGTTGACAGCAAGTCTTTTATGTATGCTTATGATTATTCATCGTTCGACCGAAATCTAGTTAACCATTTGTCATCAAACATTGCACAGTATTCAACTATTATCAATGAGAATACTGCAACATACAGCAAAAAGATTGGTAAGCATGAATTTTCTGTATTGGTTGGAGAAACATCTCAGGAATTTAATTACTACAAAATATCTGGTTCTGGTTCTTATATTACTAATCCAGAAGAAAAAAACTGGTATTTGCAATTTACTGCAAATAAACCTACAAGCACCAATCCGGATTCTGTTCGTGGGGT
>Ga0302215_10001543_pt1 | contig 16361 bp, 14 predicted proteins | sample II_Fen_N3_1_FD_194580 | JGI IMG/M metagenome (GOLD analysis project Ga0302215, IMG submission 194580) | Peat permafrost microbial communities from Stordalen Mire near Abisko, Sweden - II_Fen_N3_1 | ecosystem: Environmental > Terrestrial > Soil > Wetlands > Permafrost | place: Sweden: Abisko...
TACCTTCTGTCCCCGAATATGCAATGATATTAGCTTCCTTTAAATTCAACTCTTCCAATAGTGGCATACTATCACGAAGAATTCTAAAATCACGGGCATCAATAGTTCCTTTTACTATTATAGATTTAATTGTCTTTCTTTCAGCCTGATTAATTGTTGAAATTAATCCTCCTGCTGTCAGGTTTATAATTCTGGGGCCGGTTGTCTGAGTTATTTCAACAGTTTGAGGATCAAAACCTGGTGAGTTGAATGTGATAATGGCGTTTCTTTCATTTATCGATTGGTTTTCCTGAACTGCTATCTCCACAACTTCAGTACCTGATAAACCGCTGCTTTGGCTCAGACTAACCCATGATTGATTTACTTCAGCTGTCCAATTAACTGTAGAGCTGATACTAATCTTATCATTACTTGCATTGTACGGCATCGAAACTGTTGATTTATCTGAACAAAATCCCTGATCCGAAGCTATAATATTCCCAAATGCATTCCATGTACTATATTGACTGAATGTATTCTTTGTACCAAAGGGCACGTACAAAGTACTATTAGTCAAAGTATCAGCCGCAAAAATATCAGAGTTATAATAAATCCTTTCGCAGTTTGTGTTCATTTTGAATGATTTAAGTCCAAAACAATTAGCAAGAACCATAGAACCAATAAAATTGACTGAAGAAGGCAATTCAAATGACTGAATAAAGGAACACCCGTAAAATGAAAAGCTAGCTAAGGAATCAATTCCTTGTTGCACCTTAAAGTCACCGGTTTGTGTTATCGGACAATGAATCAAAACATTTCCTTTTTTATTGAATAAAATACCATTCCGGGATGAGAAATAGTTATTTTCCGAATTAACAACCATTCTTATTGATGATCCAACTAAGGCAGTTTGATTGATTCTTGCAATTCCGTTTGGAAGTTCTACATCATTTAGGTTCGTACATAAGACAAATGCCAGATCTCCAATTGAAGTAGCAGAAACAGGCAGTTTTATGCTTGATAAAACAGTATTGGGATTTGTGAGACTACCTTTAAAAAAACATGTATATGGGATTTCATTAACTGGAAAGGACATGACATTAGCATCCTGTCCAAATGTACCTGAGTACTCGACAATATTTACATTACTTATATCAAGCACAGATAAATTTGGAAAACTGTCACGAAGTAGAAAAAAGTCTTTGGCATTTACATTCCCATTAAGTGTTAGGTTCGTTAATAGTTCTCTCTCTGAAACAGAAATTAATTGGTTAAGTGTGCCCGGTTCTGAAATAACAACTGTTTTTGAAACCTGTGCCGGTAACAGATTTACAAATAGAAGTAACACAATAATAGAAAATAATTTGTTCATAATAACTTTTTAGTCTATTTGATTTTTTAATGATTTATATTTTTGTTACACTTATAATTTCACTATAGTAATGAGTCTTTCGAAGAGCAGAAACTAATTAATGATCAAATTCAGTCGATACAGATTTCCTCGCTGCCACACCATTAATCGTGTGGCAGACCTAAATTACTATTACTGTTTTTGTGTTTCAAACGCTTAACCACGAACCACTCGTTACAAACGAAGGGGAGAGAGGTTTTTAATAGTTAACCTTCACCAATTTGACGACCCAAAGCGTAGTAGAAAACGGGAGAATTGTTTCCCAACCCCCTGGCCCGTACCCTAATTGCTGAGGTAATACAATGAATCGTATCTCACCCACCTTCATCTGAATCAAATTCCAGATCAAGCCATCAACAGGTAGTTGATGCATAGCAAATCCGGAAGGAGTAGCCGTACTGTCGGGAGGAACGGTAGCACCCGCGTAATTTTGTGCAAATGGAACGCCATTTATCATTTTCCCACGGTAATCAAGCATTACCTGACCACCCTCCCGGGGACTTATGCTCTTTGGATCACCGGGAGTGATTACCTTATAATAAAAGCTACCACCTCCACTGCCTGAAGGGACAGAATCCAGCGTATATCCAGTGCTGTCTTTCATATTCGCGAAAAAGATGTCATTCTTATTTTTCCAATCAATCAGAAAGTTTGTTGAATTATCGGTGATACACGATGCCATCAACAGAACGAACAGGGATAGAAAGAGAATACTGAACTTTATACTTTTCATGGTTATCCGAATGATTAATTATCAGGTTACATATATATATTATTCCTCAAGCTTATCTTACGGTGCCGCACCATTAATCATGTGGCAGATCTAAATTACAATTACCGTTTTCCACGCGATACAATCGCGCAGGAAGCAAGGGAAATATTATGGTTATTCATAAAATTCAAAAACATATTCATCCCTGAATTCAATCTCAAATTTTCGCAACAACTCAAGATACTCTTCTCTGAATGTGGTTTTTGTATGGTGTTTTTCTTGATTAGTGATATAATTGATTACATTATCACGCTGTGAACGGGAATATGAAAAACCACCATACCCTTCCTGCCAACTGAATTTACCAACAACTAATTTATTTTCATTTATCCATTTTGAAGAGTTAGACTTAACATCCCTCATTATATCTGATATGCAACTGGTAGGATGTAATTCAAAGAAAATATGAACATGATCCTTATATCCATTTACTGTTAGCGGATATTGTCCAACATTTTTCAAAATTCCGTAAATATATCGGAATAAATCGGAACGATATTTCTCAGATAACAGGTTTTGCCTTCCTTTTACTGCAAAAACCGCGTGAATGTTGATTTGGGTGTACGTATTTGCCATTTTTCTACCATATTATCGCCTCTACGAGGCTGGTGGATTTGTTGTCAATTTATTTCTAACATATTATCGCCTCTACGAGGCTTATTGATTATTTCGCCTTTAATAATTCTACCATAATATTGCCTCTACGAGGCTGGTGGATTTGTTGTCAATTTATTTCTACCTTATTATCGCCTCTACGAGGCTAGTTGATTATTTCGCCTTTAATAATTCTACCATAATATTGCCTCTACGAGGCTGGTGGATTTGTTGTCAATTTATTTATACCATATTATCGCCTATACGAGGCTTATTGATTATTTCGCCTTTAATAATTCTACCATAATATTGCCTCTACGAGGCTGGTGGATTTGTTGTCAATTTATTTATACCATAATATCGCCTCTACGAGGCTAGTTGATTATTTCGCCTTTAATAATTCTACCATAATATTGCCTCTACGAGGCTGGTGGATTTGTTGTCAATTTATTTCTACCATATTATCGCCTCTACGAGGCGTTTCTTGATAGCTCCAAAGGAGCGTAATTATGGTAATAGAACATAAACGCCAACCATAAAGCTCCGTAGGAGCGTGATTATAGTAAAAAGAAAACTGCGCTATTTATTCCCTTTTGCCCGATTGTGGGTCTTACACAACATCTGACAGTTCTTCAAGTCTGTTACGCCACCTTTGCTCCATGCTGCCACATGGTCAGCATCCATTTCGGCCAGCTTCCAAATCTTACTCTTGTTGGCATCATCCAAGGGCACAAAGCGGACAGTTTGATTCACCATTCGTTGCAGCTTTAGCCGTTTGGGTTGAGTAAACGGATTTTATAGTTGCTTCGTCAAAGACCCGTACATTCAGCAATTTTGTATCCACCGAACCGCCCAGTATATATTCAAAAATGCCCCTGCGGTTTTTCACATACGAGTCGCCGTAAAGTTGTTTTAATTCAGTTGACACCTTGGCCGGATTATACGCAGTGTTATGATATTTTTCATACAGCTGTCCCCATTCTTGTCCGCACATTTCACTCTCCACATCGGTAAACACACCCGAAACCCAGTCAATCACGCTATTGAAATAGTTTTTTAATTCAGTAATGTTCTTATCGAAGCGGTGACGGCTCATATAATTTTCAATAGTGCCTTTGCTCACCCAGTCAAGTGCACATTCCAAATACTCCTGTCTGTTTGCTCTTCCGGAAATATAGGCACTCCATTTCTGGATGTTGGAGTTTTGGCTATTGCTAAACTCCTCTTTACCGAGCGTTACAAATGGCCCGGAGTAAATGGCGTTGAGTAATTCCTGATTACTGAGCGGAACACCGGCAATATTAATGGTCTTAAACCATTCTTTTATTTCACTTTCCTCTCCTTCACATTCGTAAATAACAAGTTCTGCTTTTAAAATTTTGGTTTGCTTGTCAGCCGCAATACTATCAAAATTTTGCTGCATTCCGTTTTCATCTTTAATAGCAAACTTGTTGGTAACAAACCGCCCAAAACTGGTTATACGCTGTTGTCCGTCCAGCACTTCGAACTTATCATCATTCACTTTTACAAAATAAATCAACCCAAGTGGATAGCCTTTGAGGATTGATTCAATTACCGCCACATCTTTTTTGCCATCGGCATAGATATAGCTGCGCTGATACTCCGGTTGGATAGTTAGTTTGCCCGACAAGCCAAACAAGCCCTTTCCTTCAAATTCATTATAAACAAAGCCATCGCAAATATCTTTGACAGTGATGTCAGTTCTTAATGTTGTTTTCATTTAGTAACTTTCTTGTGTTTAATTAAAATACGAGCATAAATCTTTTTACTATTTACATAAGGATAACCAAAATTAAATTGATCAATTGTAGTGCTTACCATTTCTCCTAAAATCTCAAACTGCTCTGGGCTGTATTTACTAAGAAAACTAATCGGTACACCCATCACTCCATCATAATCACTAGGTATGGCATCAGTAAATGATACTTCAATAGCATCGTAATTATCATAGTTATCATATGATTCTTTCCCTTTAATCTCTTTGTGCTTGCTGTATTTCAGATTATCACCCATTGTCATAAGTGGTAATGATTGGTGACGTCGGCCGTGGTCAATATTTGTAAACCAGCATGAATTTCCAAGTCTTGTATAATCGCCGACATACCCGAGTCGAGCGGCTTTCTGCTTATCCTTTTCGTCAACTTCTGAACCTGGTGGAACACCGAAAACCATATCACTCCCATTCCCTGTTGCACCTAACCAAACTTTGTTCTCTTTAATTAAAGGAAACACTTCTTTATAAGTAATCGCATTCATGCTGCCAATTATCAATAATTGCTTGTCGGCCTCCATGACCCACGCTAAAAAATCACGAAAAAGAGAGAACGGTGGGTTGGTGATTATGATGTCTGCTTCATCTCTCAGTTTTTTTATCTCTTTACTTTTAAAATCTCCATCACCTTCTAAATAGCACCACTCTAAGTCATTTACATCCACTTTGCCATCACCGGTCTTGTCGTGCGTCAAGGTGAAAATTTTACCTTTTATGGTAGTTTTAGTCATGTCGTATTGCGGATCGTTTGTTTCAAAAAGAGAGGGCATGTAACCACTCTTATAGGTTTTGCTATCGGGTGCATAGCTGGTACTGATGAGTTTTTTCAACCCTAACCGCTCAAAGTTTTGTGCAAAAAACTTGGTGAAGTTGCTCCATTCAGGGTCATCGCAGGGCAACAATACGGTTTTACCACGAAGAGCATCAGGGTCATATTCTAAATAGGCATTGATTTCTTTTTCAATATCATAATATTGAGTATAGAACTCATCATTTTTTGCGTTTTTTGCACTTGTCAGATTGCTGTTAGCCATATATTGTTTTAAGTAGTTGTTTGTATGTCGGTGTTCACCTTTCCAGAAGGTCTATTTTTTTATCGTTTACCGCGTATCTGCGCTCTAATTACACAGATATTTCCGGTTCTTTTTTTTACACCCCAAAATTAAACATTTGTTTTTAATAAATCAATAAGTTTGTTAAGCTATTTTCAACTATAAATTATTCTGAGTAATTTATCTTCATCTAATTTTATAATGTCACTATGGCAAAAAACATAGCATCATCCATAGAGCATCGTCCTACCATCAATATACCGTAATCTGAGATATCACAGTAGTATCATAGTATAATTATAATTTTATTATGATAATATCACAGTTTTATTTAAAACTATATTATCTCTGTATTTTTTGTTTATTAATATAAAAAATATTATTTTTGCGATATCTTTATGATGCGACGATGGTATATTGATGCATAAAACAGGTAGCAGTGATTAGTGATTAGTGATTAAATTTCAGTTAAGTAATCAATAATATTTAATGATATGTTTTAGTTGTGACCCCCAAACCCCCAAATTGGGGCTTAAGAGTGCCGCTAAGAAGCGATTTAGGTTTTATAATAGAGATTATGTCTTATAGCCCCCATTTGGGGGTTTGGGGGTCATAGGAAACAAAGAATTTAAGGAATATATCAACAATAATTCTTTATTACTTATCATTTATCATACACAAGAAAATCAACAAATTAAACTATTAACACATTGGCAAATTAGCAAATTATCTCATTAACCCATTAACTCATTTATAGTATGGCAATAGTAAAAGGTCCATTTCAATTTTCGGGCGGCATAAGTGGTGTATCGTTCTACACCATTGCCGGAAGCGATCGGGTAATTATGCGTACAAAAGGCGGTCCGAAAGCACGCAGAATAAAGGTTGGCAAAGAATTTGCAAAGCTACGCACTCATCAAAAGGAATGGGCTGCCTGTGTAAAATTTTCATTTGGTGTGCGCGGTGCACTTGGGCAAACATATCGTTTGGCCGATTATAATGTATCGCCGGTGTGGAACGGAATGGGTAAAAACCTAATGAAACTGGATACCGAACACATTGTAGGCGAACGGGACTTGAAATTATCTGCCTATAAACATGTACTCGATAATTTCAGTCTGAACCGTAACTATGCATTCAATGCAGTTTTGAGGGTAAATCCAACGGTTGACGTTAACCGCGACAAACTTTCTGTTTCGGTTACCTTTCCCCGGTTTAATTCGGGAGTTGACATCCTGAATATACAGCGGTTACCCTATTTCAGACTTATTGTAAGTATTGGATTAGTCTGTGATATACTTTATTCTACCGAAAACGATGTGCGTGAAAGATACATGCCCGTCTCTATGATAAACGGTTGCAGCAAATCAACGATAAGCGACTGGCAATCGGCAAACGACCTTATCAACGAACAAACATTGACAGCACAGTTTAAAGATGATTTTTTACCTGATATGTCCGACCAGATTACGGTACTTGCAAGCGTGGGCATTGAATTTGGAAACGTGGGCTTTGCAGGACAGATTACCGAAGTAAAACGGGCCGGATGCGCTAAGATTTTGGCAGTTAGATAGATTTGAGTTTTGAGTTCTGAGTTTCCGAACTATTAACTATTAAATATAAACTGTTTTTCCAGTTCATTCCTGAGGGTGGTTTTCAACTCATCCATATCCACCTTACCGCCCAGTTCTTTTTCCATGGAAGTAACGCCTTTGTCGATAAATCCGCAGGGATTGATATGGCCGAAATAAGTCAGGTCGGTATTGACATTGAGTGCGAAGCCATGCATGGTCACAAAGCGCGAACTGCGCACCCCAATGGCGCAAATCTTCCGGCAAGTTGGCAAACCTACATCGAGCCACACACCGGTGGCACCTTCCAGGCGGGTAGATGAAATGTTATATAAAGCCAGTGTGTTGATAATGGCTTCTTCCACGCGGTGAATGTATTGTTTCAGACCGAGATTGAAATTGGCAAGATCAAAAATGGGATATCCCACCACCTGACCCGGGCCATGATACGTGATATCTCCTCCCCGATTGGTTCGTACAAACACAGCATCATTAGCCTGAAGCTGGATATAGTTCAGCAGCAGGTTGTGTTCGTCACCGCTTTTTCCTAATGTGTACACATGTGGATGTTCGCAGAAAACGAGGTAGTTATCTGTGGGCAGGTTCTGCTGTTTTCGTTCGATAGAACCGTTGAATAATTCTTCCTGCTTTGCCCAGGCCTCGTTATAGTCGGTCAATCCCCAGTCGATAAATTGTATGGTGGTGTTCATTTTCTTCTGTGTCTTCGGGAATGTTTTACCGGAGCCGGCGTCTTATCAAAATTAACCGGACCAATCCGGGCCATTAAGTTTACAATATTATTCTTCCTCCGCTGAATATATCCCGAAGGATGTGCAGCATTAAACCGTCGCGGATTGGGCAAACAAGCGGCAATAGCTGCGGCCTGCGATTTCGAAAGTTGGGAAGCATGCACTCCGAAATGTTCGAGCGATGCCGCTTCAACACCGTAAATGCCGTCACCCATTTCAATCACATTCAGATACACTTCCATGATGCGTTTTTTCGACCAGGTCAGTTCCATCAGCACAGTGAAATACGCTTCGAGTCCTTTGCGGATATATGACCGTTGTGGAAAAAGAAAAACATTCTTAGCCGTTTGCTGCGAAATGGTACTCCCGCCACGAATCCGCTTTCCGCGTTGATTATGCTCGAATGCCCTGCTGATTGCATCGAATGAGAATCCGTGATGCGTCAGGAATAAATTATCTTCCGATGCTACTACGGCTTGAACCATATTGGGCGAAATATCATCAATCGAAACCCAGCTTTTACTAACCCTGGGCATTTCACCCTGAGCAAGCGACTCCACCGACCGGATAATCATTAACGGTGTAACAAAAACCGGTACAACCCAGTCGATCAGCACCCAGGCAATGCTGACAATAAGAAACAAAAAGAAAAGGTTGCGAATGAATTTCAGGCTGCGGGAGAACCACCCCTTTTTTTGTGGAGCGTCAGAATCTGTATTCTTTATTTTATTTGCCATAGTAACTTCTTAAGTCCCCCCTTGTGGGGGATTTAGGGGGGTCAGGGGTTAGGGGTAAGTTTAAACCTCACACGCCAACGTCCATTCTCAAAATCGTGACTGATAATCTCAAAACGACCCAGTTCGGAGGTATTTTCAACATGCTGCCCAATGCAGGCACAAGCATCATAATCTCCCGCCCGAACAATTCGCAACGTTTCGGTTGCTTCGGCAGGAAGTTTTGATAAGTCAACCAGTCCGGCAGCCTCTTCCCGGTTCATCAAACTAATGGTAACCGGCAAATACATGTCAATTATTTCATTTACTTTCCGGGTCAACTCTACGATTTGGTCGTCAGTAGGTGCTTCAGCCAGCACATAATCACACTTGCTTTTTTTCTTTTCGATATGCGCATTCACCGACCGCCCGCAACCAAACATCCGAACCATAGTCTGATTCAAAATGTGTTCACAGGTATGCATCGGTTCGCAATAATCTTTTTTAGGCTGATTCAGGACTGTCTCCATTTCTATTGGTGCTCAAAATTTAAGTGCAAAGATAATCATTCGGATTGAAAACCATAAAAAAACGGATCATTCATTGCTGAATGACCCGTTTTCAATATATTTCTGAGAAAATTATCTTTTCTTGTACGACGATCCGCCACCTTTGTAGCCTGACCCGCCTGAACTTTTTCGTTCGCCACCACCCGAGTAAGGACGGCTTCCACGATCACTTGATTCACGTTTGCGCCAGGGTTTTTCTTCGCCGGTTGCACTGCTTGCTGCCGGACGGGCAGGACGATCACCGCCTCTGTCACCACCGCGATATCCACCACCTGAACGGGATTCACCACCACCGTAGCTGCTGCGTTGACGGTATTCCGGTTTGCGGCTTCCACCTTCTTCAAATGATTTACTTCCTTTTGCTTCAGTAACCACATAATCGGTTTCACCGGCAAAAGCCAACACTACTTTTTCTACCTGATCGGCAAAAACATCGAAGAATGTAAATTTATTGGTTACTTCAATTGAACCAATACTAATGGATTTGTCGCCGGTAACATCATTGATGATGCCCAGGAAACGTTTTGGATCAATGCCTTCTTTTTCACCAACATTCATTTTCAAACGAACCTTGTTGCCTGTTTTGGCACCGCGTTCGGAGCGTTCTCCTCTTTCAGGACGGTCACCACGATCCAATCTGTCGCCGCGTTCCGGTCTGTCACCACGTTCTCTTACGTGTTCGTGATAGTTCAGATCTTCGGTATCTTTGTAATAATCAAGGAAACGATTGAATTCCAGCGATACGAAACGTTTCAGAATTTCTTCTTTCGAAAGATCTTCCAGTTGTTTCATAATCTGCGGAACATATGGTGCAATCTGTTCTTCGCTCACTTCCACATTTTGCATGCGGTCAATCATAAAGAACAATTGTTTCTTACAAACTTCCAAACCGTTAGGGATTTGTTGTTGTTCGAAAGTCTTGCGGAGCATGCGCTCAATATCTTTTATTTTGAACCGTTCCTTGGAGTGAATAATCGAAACGGCAACACCCTTTTTATTCGCACGACCAGTACGGCCGCTACGGTGTGTATAAATTTCCACATCATCCGGAAGGTTGTAATTGATTACGTGTGTCAAATCGCTTACATCCAATCCACGGGCTGCCACATCGGTAGCCACCAGCAACTGAACATTACGGATACGGAATTTTTGCATTACCGTGTCACGTTGTGCCTGCGACAAATCACCGTGCAAGGCATCGGCATTGTAACCGTCGTGCATTAAATGATCGGCCACTTCTTTTGTTTCCATACGGGTACGGCAAAATACAATCCCGTAAATGTCCGGATTCAAATCCACAATACGTTTCAATACCAGGTAACGTTGTTTTGCCTGCGAAACATAATAAATGTGTTCCACGTTTTCCGCTCCCGAGTTCTTTGTTCCAACCGTGATTTCCTCGAAATTCTTCATATAGCGTTTGGCTATATTGGCAATTTCTTTCGGCATGGTTGCCGAGAAAAGCATGGTGCGGCGTGTTGCCGGAGTGCGCTCCAGAATCGTTTCGATATCTTCTTTGAAACCCATGTTCAGCATTTCGTCTGCTTCATCAAGTACCAGAAAGTCAATTGCTCCCAGTTCAATTTTACCGCGTTCAATCAAATCGATCAAACGTCCCGGAGTGGCCACAATAATTTGAGGTGCCGTGTCCAGTTGACGAAGTTGCGTGCGAACGTCTTCACCACCATACACCGGAACAATGCGCATTCCACGCATATTCTTCGAATATCCTTTCAAATCATTCGCGATCTGAATACATAATTCGCGGGTTGGTGAAAGCACAAGGGCCTGAACCTGCTTCCGCGTAGGATCTATCATGTTTAATACCGGCAACCCGAAAGCTGCTGTTTTACCTGTTCCGGTTTGTGCCAGTGCCACTAAATCAGCGGTCTGTTCCAGCATAAACGGAATAACTTTTTCCTGCACGGGCATAGGTTGCTCGTAGCCAAGTTCTTCGATGGCCGATAAAATATCGTCCTTCAAATTCAATTCTCTAAATGTCATTTGTTTGTTTTTAGTACACGTTTTTAAGTATTCATCCGGCGATAATTTCATTCGTTAATGAAAACGTGTACCATTCTGGTAAGCCTACTGCTATTATAATGCAGTGAAATTCGGATATTTACTCCCAACGTATAGTTGTTTTTAAATCGGGTGCAAAGGTAGTAAAATAATCGGATAATACGAACCTAACCCCATAAAAGAAATTGCAGGTACAATTGAATGCCGTTTCTGTCGTTATATTTGCATGAAAATTCAGAAACCAGCGCAAACAAAAAAGCATGTTCTTCACAGCCCAATAAGTGAATTAAATTTATTGCATTATTGAAATATTTCATTAATTTTGCAAGCGATTTCCAGCAAAAACATACAATTGAATATCAAACTATTATAATATATTATCAAAATGAAACCAATGACCAAAAGTCCTTTACAGATAGCAAGAGCCGGCTATCAACCCAAATTACCGGCAGCTCTCAAAGGCAATGTAATTTTAAAAGAAGGTGCTGTCACCGAATCAGTAGCTGATCAGGCTGATATTAAAACCCTTTTTCCAAATACTTACGGAATGCCATTGATTACACTCGAAACTGGTGCAAAAAAAGAATATGCTACTGTTGGAGTTGGTGTAATTTTGTCAGGCGGACAGGCTCCGGGCGGACATAACGTGATTTGCGGATTGTATGACGGATTAAAAGCACTAAACCCAAACAATAAATTGTACGGTTTTCTGGGTGGTCCAAGTGGATTGGTTGATCATGAATATGTTGAACTAACGAAAGAAATTGTTGATGAGTACCGCAATACCGGTGGATTCGACATTATCGGTTCGGGACGTACCAAACTTGAGGAAGAATGGCAATATGAAAAAGGTGCCGAAATCTGCAAAAAATTGGGAATTAATGCCATTGTTGTTATTGGTGGTGACGATTCGAATACAAACGCGTGTGTTTTAGCCGAATATTACTCACAGAAGAATACAGGTATTCAGGTGATTGGTTGTCCTAAAACCATTGATGGTGACCTGAAAAACGAAATGATTGAAACTTCGTTCGGTTTTGACACCGCTTGTAAAGTTTATTCCGAATTGATTGGAAACATTCAACGCGATGCAAACTCGGCAAAAAAATACTGGCACTTTATCCGCCTTATGGGACGTTCGGCCTCACACATTACGCTGGAATGCGCGCTACAAAGCCAACCGAACATTTGTATTGTTTCGGAAGAAGTGGAAGCAAAAAACATGACGTTGAACAATGTGGTTGAAGAAATAGTAAAAGTAGTCGTTGCCCGTGCAAAACACGGATTAAACTTTGGAACAATTTTGATTCCGGAAGGACTTATTGAATTTATTCCTGCTATGAAAACGCTGATTTCGGAACTGAATGACTTACTGACTCATAACGACGATTTCAATGCATTGGTTTCGGATGATGAAAAACGTGAATATGTAAAAGGAATGTTGAGCCCTGATAGTTGCGAGGTTTATCGCAGCTTGCCAAAGGGAATTGCCCGCCAGTTAACGCTGGATCGTGATCCACACGGAAATGTTCAGGTTTCATTGATTGAAACTGAAAAATTATTGATTGAAATGGTTGCCAAACGATTGGCACAGCTCAGAGCTGAAAAAAAATACAACGGTAAATTTTCTGCCATCAATCACTTCTTCGGGTACGAAGGACGTTGTGCTATTCCATCAAATTTTGATGCAGATTACACATATTCATTGGGTTACACAGCTTCCATTCTGATTTCCGAAGGTAAAACCGGATATATGTCATCAGTTCGCAACCTGACTGCTCCGGCAGCTGAATGGATTGCAGGTGGTGTACCTATCACTATGATGATGAACATGGAAAAACGCCACGGAAAAATGAAACCGGTTATTCAAAAAGCGCTGGTTTTATTGGATGGCGCTCCATTCAAATATTACGAATCGGTTCGCGAAAGTTGGGCTGACGATAAAACAAGTTATATCTATCCGGGTCCAATCCAGTACTATGGTCCGACCGAAGTTTGCGACTTGCCAACTCGAACCTTATTGTTGGAACAACGAAAATAAGATAACAACAAAAAATCAGCTACAACGGATTTGCCATTTGGTAAGTCCGTTGTTTGTTTTTGCAAATTTATTAAAAAAAAACTGTCAGTTTCTTTACATGCTTAAAATATAATCTTTATCTTTGCAAAATATTATTAATTTAAAAGCACATATATGAAAAAAGTAATTTTAGGTTTGCTGGTTATTGCATTTGCTATGAGTTTAAATGCACAGGAAAAAGGAAAAATCAGAGTAGGTTTGGATGGTGGTTTGGCATTACCAAACATGGGTGCCGGTTTTGATGGCAATCTGGACATTCGTTACAACATTATGGACAATATTAATGTTGGTCTTAAATTTAACGGTGGTCTCTTATTGAAGGATATGATGGTTAACCAAAGTGCAAACACTGCATCACTAACCACTTCGATTATCAGTTCAACACTTGCCACAGGTGACTATTATTTCAACAATGGGTCCAGTATGTTTGCACCTTATCTGGGAGCTGGTTTAGGTTTTTATAAGGTTACAAACATCGGTCTATCTGTTAGTGGAACAACTTCTCCAACCCCTCCTACAGATTACTCACCTTTTACTGCAGTAAGTACTTTTGGCGGTTTACTTCGTGGAGGTTTTGAACTTGGTCATTTCAGAATGGGCCTTGAATATTATTTAATTCCAAGAACAAATGTAATAGATATGACTACAATGACTCCTTCGGGCACAACAGCTAACAGTTTCCTGAATATTACTTTAGGATTCTACTTTGGTGGTGGTCACTGGAAAAAATAATTTATTCTAAAAGATTTCGGAACGGACTTTCCTAACGGTGAGTCCGTTTTTTTGTTTGACGGAATTTGGAAATGTGAAACCGAATGCGTAGTTTTGATCAATAAATTAAAATAAAATGATTTTACTTCTGTCCCCTGCTAAAATTCAAAACTTTGAACCGCAAAATATAGTAACCAGGCACACTTTACCACAATTTATGGATGAAGCTGAGTATCTGGTTTCAAAAATCAATCTTCTATCCAGAACTGAATTAGGGGAACTTCTCGATGTGAATTCAAATCTTGCCAAATTAAATTCCGACAGGCATTTCAACTGGCAACGACCCTTTACGCTGAAAAATGCCAAGCAAACAGTATTTGCATATAATGGCGAGGTTTTTCGTGGATTGGATGCCAAAACACTGTCAGCAAGCAACCTGACTTATCTGCAATCACATTTGAGGATTCTTTCAGGTCTCTATGGTGTACTTCGGCCTTTTGATTTAATACAACCGTATAGACTCGATGTGAGTACTCGTTTAAAAACCGATGCCGGAAGTAATTTATATTCGTTCTGGAAAAATAAAACTACCGAAGCACTTAATGAAGCTTTGAAAGCTTCCGGAGGTGAACAGGTTCTGCTAAATCTGGCTTCAGGCGAATACATGAAATCGATAAACAGGAAATTATTGAAGGCCAGAATAATTGATTTTGAATTTTTAGAATCCAAAGACGACAAATACAAACCAATTGTGATTTATATCAAGAAAGCGCGCGGCATGATGGTGCGGTTTGTAGTTGAAAACAGAATTGAATCGCTGGAAGATATCAAAGGATTTAGTGCCGAAGATTACTGGTTTAGCCCGCAATTATCCACTGAAACTAAATTTGTTTTTACAAGGTGAGAAATCAGAATTGATTGACGACTGCCACCGTATGACAAGCCACCACACCGGCAGTTTCCGTCCGCAAACGACTATCCCCCAGCGATATAGGAATAAAGCCCAGTGAAACAGCTTTTTGAACTTCGTCTTTACTGAAATCACCTTCAGGTCCAATCAGAATTAAAACATCCGAATATTTTTGTATTTCGGTTTGAAGGAGTTTCTTATCTTCATCATAACAGTGAGCAATGAATTTTTGATCAGTCTGATGATTTTTCATCAATTCGTCGAAGGTACAAAGCGGATTTAATTTTGGGAAATAGGCTTTTACAGATTGTTTGGCTGCAGAAACAATGATTTTCTCCAACCGTTCTTCTTTTACAATTTTACGTTCGGAAAATCGGCAAATAACCGGAGTTATTTCATCAATTCCTATTTCGGTGGCTTTTTCAATAAACCATTCCAGCCGTTCGATATTTTTGGTTGGCGCAATGGCAATGTGTAATTTATAATCACGCTTTCCGTATTCCTGAATAGTTTCGGTAATTTCAAAAGCGCAATGTTTCGGGTGTGGATTAGTTATCTTAGCATTATAAAATCCTCCATCCCCATCCACCACAGTAATAAAATCACCAACCTGCAATCGCAAAACTTTGACAGCATGCTGCGATTCTTCTTCCGGAAGAACATTACCTAAAGTGAGATTTGGAACGTAGAATAAAGCCATAAATACAATTCACAAAGCACAATGCATAATGCATAATGCATAATTATAAAACGATGAATTATGAATTATAAATTATTTGTAGATTTCTCCTTTTGCGGCTAAAAGCGTGTTTTTCAATAAAGAAACGATTGTCATTGGGCCAACTCCACCGGGAACCGGAGTAATAAACGAACATTTTGGTGCAACTTCATCGAACTTTACGTCACCACTCAGGCGGAAACCACTTTTGGTTTTATCAGATGGAACGCGGGTTGTTCCTACGTCAATCACAGCAGCACCGTTTTTTACCATGTCACCTGTCAAAAATTCGGGCATTCCCAAAGCTGCAATAATGATATCCGCCTGTAAACAAATTTCTTTCAAATTTTTAGTGCGACTGTGACAAACCGTAACTGTGGCATCGCCCGGATAGCCTTTTTGCATCATCAATGAAGCAACAGGCTTACCGACAATATTACTGCGTCCGATTACCACACAGTTTTTACCTGCAGTTGGAATTTCATAGCGTTTAATTAATTCTATAATTCCTGAAGGAGTTGCACAAACAAAACAAGGCAAGCCAATTGACATTCTACCCACATTTACAGGGTGAAATCCATCTACATCTTTACGATAATCAATGGCTTCAATCACTTTTTGTTCGGAAATATGTTTTGGCAAAGGCAATTGAACGATAAAACCATCCAACCCGTTGTCTTTATTCAGTTCATCAATTTTGGCAAGTAATTCCTTTTCA
>Ga0302215_10001545_pt1 | contig 16339 bp, 14 predicted proteins | sample II_Fen_N3_1_FD_194580 | JGI IMG/M metagenome (GOLD analysis project Ga0302215, IMG submission 194580) | Peat permafrost microbial communities from Stordalen Mire near Abisko, Sweden - II_Fen_N3_1 | ecosystem: Environmental > Terrestrial > Soil > Wetlands > Permafrost | place: Sweden: Abisko...
ATGATAAGCCTACAATCAACATTCAAAAAAAATATAAATTTTGTTACAAAAAAGTCGTTTAAAAAATTGCAATTGTAAAAAACTATGTATAAATTTGCATCACATTTTAATAAAATTTTACTAACTTTTTATTTATTATCTAGTATGAATACGTATCAAATTTCACGATTGGCTTCAAACAAACTGATAGTAATCGAAGCAAAGAACGCTCCTGCAACCATCTCGTTAATCCCAACATTTGCTAAAGGAATTACCCGAATGGATGAAATTAACACCGAAATCGACAGTCTGAGTATGCAACAATCCAAAAATATCACGGGTATTACCCATGATAAAAATGCTCAGCTGGAAGATGTGATTGGCTACATTATTGATGTGGCGGGTGCAGTGCACTCTTACGCTATTGGCAAAGGCGACAAAACACTTCAGGCAAAGGTGAACTACAAAGTTACGCGCATTGACAAAATGAAGCAGGCTGAAGTGATAGACGCTGCCGGTGTAGTGTTGGAAGAAGCCGGAAAAATACCTGCCGAAACATTGGCCGACGAAGGTATCACTGCCGAAGAAATGACACAGTTTGCAGCATCTTATGCTCTTCTGAAAGGCTCGCTGGGAAGTAAACGCGAAGCGGTGATTGACCACACTGGCTACACCGACCGCATTGCCGACCTGTTTACCGAAGCTGCCGACCTGAAGAAAAACACGCTCGACCGCCTGGCATCACAGTTTATGCGCAAAGCACCGGAGTTTTACAACAAGTACAAAGCCGCATCTACCGTGATTCACAGACACGCCGCGAAAGCTGCTGCACCTTCTGAAAGGAATGTGTAAATCTCTTAAAAACACCTTTTCCAAAGTCAAGTGCTTTGGAAAAGGTTGAAAAAATGATTGAATAGTAAAGCAAAATAAAATGAAAAAAACAAACAAGCACGATATTTAAACAAACGCAAGAAAAACATGAAACTTAAAAGAAAACTTGGATTTTTACTATTCTTTTTGACAATCAATTTACTGGGAAATTCCCAAAACAAAACTAATAACCTAGCTATTACTCTTGATCTAGGTGGAAATAGTGGATTTTATACACTAAACGGAGAGTACGAAGTTGGAAAAATTAAAGATTACAAACTTAATGCTCGAATTGGCTTTGGTTACTTTCCGATTATGAGTAATGTACAATTTATTGGAGTTCCAATTGGAATCAATATGTTGACAGGAACAAAGAAACACCATTTAGAATTAGGGGTAGGACTATCCTATATTAAAGGTCTTGAAAATATGCACATTCCTGCAGGCACCTATGGCAATTATCTGGACTGGTGGCAACAATCTGAGGGTGTTTATTTTGCTCCCTCAGTTGGTTACCGGTATGACAAATTAACCGGTGGATTGATTCTGAAAGTATACTATGCACCCTTGTTTACTGTATATGATTTTTTCGACAAACAGAAATTTTTAGATAGACTAATTCCTGTTCTTGAAGGCAATTTGACAAAAGAAGAATATTATTCAAACTCACTCGGCGGTAAAAGCGTTTATCCTACTGCAAAAAATGAATTTGGATACTTTGGAATATCTGTTGGATATAGATTTTAAAAAAACTGCTAAAGCGGATTTGTACTCCTTCTTAAATCGTGAAACTTATGAAACGAATTTTATTTTATATAATGATTTCCCTTACGTTTTTCGGATGTAATTTTACGATTTTAGACCTGACCACCGTTTACAGTCAATTTACAAAAGATGACCTGAGTTATCTGCATTATAATAAAGACACCCTAATAAGTGTGGGTCAGAATATTGAGTATAAGGATACGATTACTTATTTGCGAAATGACACTGACAGTATCCATGTGAAAATAGAGACAAAAATAGATTCTTATTTTGATAATCCTTGGATTCAGAAAATTAAAGAGATTTCTGGCAGTTCTTCAATGTACTTTAATAAAAGTACAGGGTTCAGGTATGCAAATATACAAGTATCAAGAGATGGTAACGGTGGAGGATACCCAGTAAGGTTTTTTGAAGTAAGTGCTTATGGCACATGGGGCTTTAGTAAGCAATATTTGTACAATGATACTATCCAACTTGACACTGCCCTTGTTCAAGGTAAAATATACCAGAACGTTTATAAATTTTATCCACCGTTAGAAGGTAAAACCGATATCAGACTGATTTACTTTGCCAAAAAATACGGGTATATCAAAATAGAGAAACTAGACGGGACAAAGATAGAGCGTATTGACACGGGCAAATAATTCTTTTGTAACATTGTATTCCTACAGCCATGAAAAAATACATATTAATTCTGCTTTCAATGGCATTTGTTGCCTGCGTGCATGATAGTTCTATAACGTATCATCATTTTACCCGTGATGATTTAAGTCATTTGTACTATGACAAGGATACATTGACTTCTACCGGACTGGATATTCATTACAAGGATTCTGTCAAATTTCTTCTGAATGATTCGGCGACAATTGGAGTTGTTGCAACAACCGAAATACAGTCTTCGTTTAGTCAGTGGACATTTTTTGAGAATAAAGAAGAAGATATATTCGGAAGTTCCCTACTATATTTTAATAAAAAGACTGGGTTTAATTTTCTTTATATCAGTGTTTCAAGAACATCGGATACATGGAATTCCGAGAAATTCTTTCAGATAAGTGCTAATGGTATTAATGGATTCGAAAAACAGTATCTTCCAAATGATACCGTCTCCCTTGATACTGCATTGGTCTTAGGTAAAATCTACCAGAACGTTTATAAATTTTATCCACCGTTAGAAGGTAAATCCGATATCCGGCTAATCTACTTTGCCAAAAAGTACGGTTATATCAAAATAGAGAAACTGGACGGGACAAAGATAGAGCGAATTGACACGGGAAAATAGATCCGATAGCGCAAATTTGCAATCCATGCTAAAACGAAATTAAAAAAGTCTTACTGATAAAGTTCAGCAAGGCTTTTTTACTAGATTATCACTTATTCAGATTCAATATCACATCCTGCAAAATATACACAAAGGCTCCGGCAAAGAAACCCAGCAGGGCCAGCCAACTTACCTTTTTGAGATACCACATAAAACTCAGTTTCTCCATTCCCATGGCCACCACTCCTGCTGCCGAGCCTATAATTAAAGCACTGCCTCCGGTGCCGGTGCAATATGCCAGAAATTCCCAGAAGTAATGATCGGTGGGATAGAGTGACAGGCTATACATACCTTGTGCTGCTGCCACCAGCGGAACATTATCGATGATGGACGAAAGCAGCCCGATGGACATGACAATCACATTTGTATTTCCAATGTGCTGTGTCATTTTATCCGCCAAACCGGTCAGAATTCCTGTTGACTGCATCGAAGAGATAGCTATTAAAATCCCCAGAAAAAACAAAACACTGGGCGTATCAATGTTTTTCAGAGCCTGTGACACCGAGTATTTTTCTTTATGCTTATCTTCTTTCGATTGATGAAGTATAACGGTAATTATCCACAGAATTCCCAGCCCGAATAAAATTCCCATATACGGAGGCAAATGAGTAAGGGTTTTAAAAACTGGAACCATGATAAGGACTGAGATCCCCGAAATGAGAACGATATATTGTTGCCTTTTCGATAAGATATCAGCCCGTGGTAAACTCAGGGCGGTAGGCCTCTCCACAGTTCCTTTCATCCGGAATGAAACAATAACGAGCGGTACAATCAAACAAATTAAACTCGGCAGGATAAGTTTCAGAATAATGTTGGTGGTTGTAATTTGTCCCCCAATCCAAAGCATCGTGGTGGTCACATCGCCAATGGGCGACCATGCACCACCCGCGTTGGCAGCAATAATAATTATCCCTACAAACAATAACCGGTCTTCACTCTTTTTGATAAGCTTCCTTAATAACGACACCATGACAATGGTTGTGGTCAGATTGTCCAGAACGGAGGAAAGGAAAAAAGTAATAAACCCGATAATCCAGATTAGTTTACGCTTATTGGTTTCCGTTATTTTGGAAGTAATAATATTGAATCCATCGTGTGCATCAATTAATTCCACAATAGTCATTGCACCCAATAAAAAGAATAAAATGCCCGAAACATTCCCCATATGCTCAATTAATTGAGCATTGACAACCTGTTGGTCCGGCGAAAATAGAATATAAACAATCCAACAAAGAATGCCTGTTAGTAAGGCTGAGGCTGCTTTGTTGAGTTTAATCGTATGTTCAAACGCAATGGCTGTATATCCGAGAATAAAAATCGCAATGATAAGTAGTTCCATCTTCTTGTTTTTAATAACTGCCTGCAAATATAACACAAAAAATTAAAAAGCCTTGCTGAACTTAATCAGCAAGGCTTTTCGGGCTTTTATAAAACGTATCTCTAAGAATTACTTCTTAGCAGTAGCAATTTTCTTGTCTTCTTTGCGGGCTTTGGCCAATCCAATCAGTTTCTGCATTTCCACCGTAATTGGCGAAGCAATAAATACTGAAGAATAAGTTCCGATAAAGATACCAAACAACATGGCAAAGATAAATCCGCGGATGGTTTCACCACCAAAAATAAACATGGCAAGTAAAGTCAGAATTACGGTAGCTGTTGTACTAAAGGTTCGACCTAACATTTCATTTACCGAAAGGTTAATCAGCGATATCCTGTCGCGTTTAGGGAACAGCAGTACGTTCTCACGGATACGGTCGTAGTTGATTACTGTATCGTGAACCGAGTAACCGATTACGGTCAAAATGGCCGCTATAAAGGCCTGGTCAATCTCCATGGAGAATGGCAACAGTCCGTAGAACAACGAGAACAACCCTAATGTGATAATCGCATCATGTGCCAATGAAACAATCGCTCCCAATGCATAACCCCATTCCTTGAATCGGATAAAGATATAGATGCCGATACCAAAGATAGCCAGAATTACTGCCCATATAGCCGAACGCTTAATGTCATCGGCAACGGTTGGTCCTACTTTCTGCGAACTCTTGACATTATCTTTCAGGAATTCAGCTTTCGTCACCGACTTTTTCAGTAATGGTTTTAAGTTATCGTAGATTTTACCTTCAATTTCATTATCGATGGTAGGCGAGTTATCGTTGATTTTATATTTTGTGGCAATACGTACCTGATTGTCGCTACCAATAGTAATCACCTGCGGCATGTCTCCTTCAAAAGCATTTTCAAGCATACGGCGTACGTGGTCGGTGCTTACAGTCTGATCGAATGCAACAATGTAGTTACGACCACCGGAGAAGTCGATACCCAAACTAAATCCCCGTGTGGCAAAAGAAATACAGCTGATCACAATCATGGCGATTGATAAACCATAGAACCATTTACGAAGTCCCATGAAATCGATTTTGGTGTTTTTAAACCAGTTCTTGGTTACCCCGGTAATAAATGCAATGTCTTTTGTGCTTTTGTGGTCGGCATACAGATACAACATATAACGGGTTAAGAACACGGCGGTAAAGAATGAAGTCATTACCCCGATAATTTCAGTTACGGCAAAACCTTTAATAGGTCCTGTTCCGAAATAAGCCAGAATCACACCGGTAATAATTGTTGTAACATTCGAGTCGATAATAGCAGAAAGTGCATGACCAATACCATCGTCAATGGCTTTTCGCATTGTCTTACCCTTGTTCATTTCCTCCCGGATACGCTCATACATAAGTACGTTGGCATCCACCGCCATACCGAGCGTGAGCACAATACCCGCGATACCGGGCAAGGTAAGCACTGCTCCAAACGACGACAACACGCCAAACAGGAAGAACACGTTGATAAGTAAAGCGATATCGGCAATAAGTCCCGGTACAACTCCATAATACAAAATCATGTATAACAATACCAAAACGAAAGCAATGATAAATGAAATCAAACCGTTATTAATAGCTTCCTGTCCTAAGGTAGGACCTACAATGTTTTCCTGTACAATACGTGCCGGAGCAGGCATTTTACCCGATTTCAATGTGTTGGCTAAATCCTTTGCTTCTTCTACCGAGAATCTACCTGTAATTTGTGAACTACCTCCGGTGATTTCTGTATTTACAGTAGGGAATGAATAAATATAACCATCCAACGCAATGGCAATTGATTTGCCGATATTGTCTTTGGTCATACGAGCCCACGTTTTTGAGCCTTCAGCATTCATGCTCATGCTGACATTGGCATAAGCCGAAGTTTGTGCAAAGTCTGCACGGGCATCGGTAATTACATCACCGCCAAGTGGAGCACGTCCATCACGGTTTGTTATTTTGATTGCAACTAATTCAAACAATTCCCCTTTTTTGTCAATGGCTTTTACTCCCCAACGCAAACCTAAGTCGCGTGGTAAAACTTCTTTTACCTGCTTGGTGCTTAAATAAGTATTTACAAGAGCAGTATCTTTACTCTGTGCATAACCAACTACCGGTCCGCGACCCACTTGTCCGCCATTGGTGTTCGGTTGAAGTACGGCAAACAAAGGATTTTCCTTGCGGTTCTTTTCCATCAACTTGGTGGAGTCGGTCGAAGTAGCTTCTTTCTTTTGGAGAGCAGCTTTCAAATTTTCAACATCCGAAGTTGGCGATTTTTTTACAGCAGTCTTTGTAGTTGTGGTGGTTGCAACTGTTGAATCTTTCTTTACAGCTGGAACTGCTCCACCTGCCGATTGCATAGCATACAATACTTTGTTTGCATCTTGCAGGTTGGTGAAAATTTCATTCAAATCATATGTTTCCCAAAATTCGAGGTTGGCTGATCCCTGAAGCAATTTACGAACACGTTCAGGTTCTTTGATACCCGGAAGTTCAATCAGAATACGGCCGTTGCCTAATTTCTGAATGTTTGGCTGAACAACACCGAAACGGTCGATACGTTGACGCAATACGTTGAATGAATTGCTAATGGCACCTTCAATTTCTGTTTTTAACACTTTTACCACATCGGCATTCGAAGTTGTCAACGAGATTTTATCTTTCAATTCGAATGTGCTGAAGATAGTAGCCAGTTTTGCCTGAGGATCTAATTTGGTGTACGACTCCACAAACAAGTCCACAAATTCACGCTGGCTATTTGTCTTCTGTAGTTCAACTGCATTGTTGATAGCCTGATTGAAAACAGGGTTTTGATTAAAATCGGAGATCGAACGGATAATATCGGCAACCGATACTTCCAACGTTACGTTCATACCACCTTTTAAGTCAAGACCAAGGTTAATTTCTTTTTCGCGACACTCTTTCAATGTGTAACCCAACCAAACTTTCTCACTTGAGATAGAATCTAAATAGTTGAATTCTTTCATTTTATCGCCTTTGGCATATTCAACGGCATTCTTGTTGTAATGACTTGTTACAACGCTGAACGACAGATAGAATATACACACTAATGCTAGTGCAATTGCAAAAATTCTGACAAGTCCTTTGTTTTGCATGGAAAATTTTTATTTAAAATAAGACATTAATTATTTCGGATTTTTTAAAGAGCTGCAAATATAGCATTTTTTTTAATACTAACATAAAAAAACGGGAATCTATAGCTCTAAAAGACAAAATAAAAGGCAAAAGAACAGGCTGTCTCTTTTTGAAACAGCCTGAAATTTAGTTGCGGAGGCTCGACTCGAACGAACGACCTTTGGGTTATGAGCCCAACGAGCTACCACTGCTCCACTCCGCGATATTTTGTGGGTGCAAAAGTACTAATTTTATTGGAACGACCAAATACAATCGTGTTATTTTTTATTTTATAGAAAATAATAGTGATTTTCGCGAATAAAATCAACTACAAAATATGAAAAAATGAATCAAATGATTACTTTTGAAAACCAAACTTTTAAAACAATTGAATATGAAAACTATTTATGTATTAATCGCCGGTGTGTTGATGGCAGGTAATGTGTTCTGTCAAAATGCAAACACGTACTTTAATCGCGGATCAACAAAGTATTATAACCTTGATTATAAAGGTGCCATAGAGGAGTTTACAAAAGTAATTGAACTGAATCCAAGGGATGCAAAAGCCTATCTCAGTCGCGGATTATCGAAGTATTTTTTACAGGATTACGCGGGTGATATTGCCGACCAGTTGAAAGCCATTGAAATTAATCTGAAATATGGTGACGCCTATTTCAATATTGGTGATGCAAAGTATAATCTTCAGGATTACGTTGGCGCAATCGAAAGTTATACCAAAGCCATTGAAATTAATCCGAAAGATGCCATGGCGCTGGTAAGCCGGGGTTTGACCAAGCAATATATGAAAAATTATACGGCTGCCATTGAAGATTACACGCTTGCCATCAAGGTTCAACCCGATTTGGCCGATGCGTATATCGACCGCGGAATTTCAAAATATTATCTCGAAATGTATAACGAAGCAATTATCGATTACTCGAAGGCAATTCAGATAAGTTCCAATTCGGACGCGTTTTACAACCGTGGAAATGCCAAATATGCCCTTAAAGATACGAAAGGAGCCCTGGTGGATTATAACCGTGCGATTGAAATTAATCCTAAGAATTCGAAACCATATCTCAACAGAGGTGTGCTGAAAGCAGAATTAAATGACCACAAAGGTGCTATTGACGATTTTTCAAAGGCAATTGACCTGAATGCTAGATTCAGCGATGCGTACTATAATCGCGGAATTTCAAAAATAGCGTTAGGCGAAAAGGCAGGTGCCTGTTCCGATTTTCAGAAGGCGGATGATTTGGGACATATAATGGCTCCATCGGCCATTCAAAAATACTGTAAAAACTAAAAAACAGTCACTTCAAATATACTTTTGAAGTGGTTGTTTTTGAATATTAGTTTATTGCAATGCCAATCAGATTTCCAATTCCGAAGGTAATGGCAGCGGCAATCAGTCCGAAGATAACCATACGAAAACCTGAAAACCAAAGGTTTTTGCCGGTAAAAAGTGTAATAGCTGCACCGATAAGAAATAATCCAAGGGCACTCATGACGATACTCAATCCTATTGCATGAACTCCGGTCAGGAAAATAAACGGAATTAAAGGTATCATCCCTCCAACCGTGAAAAGTAAAAATGAATAAATGGCCGCTTCGGCTGCTGAACCTTTCAGTTCTTCGGGATTTATTCCTAATTCTTCTTTTACCAACACTTCGTGCGCATGCGTTTTGTCTGTCATAACTTCGGCGGCCATGGCGTTTGCCTGAGTTTCAGGAACTCCTTTTGCCATGTAAATCAATGCCAGCTCTTTCTGTTCGCCTTCCGGATTGGTTTCAAGTTCTTCCATTTCAATGGCCATTTGGTTCTCGTACAATTCCTGCGAACTTTTTACAGAAATCCATTCGCCAAGTGCCATGGACATGGCTCCGGCTAATAAACCTGCGATACCGGCTAACAAAACACTGTGATTCCCTCCGGTGGCACCGGCAACACCCATAACCAGACTGAAAACAGAAAGTAATCCATCATTTCCCCCCAGCACAGCAGCCCGGATGGCATTTCCACCTACCGACCGGTGTTTATTTTCAAATTTAGCATGTTGAGCACCGCTTATGTTTTTATCATTTTCCAGAATCGACCACAGAATTTTTACATGATTGGTTTCGGCACCGGTAATTTCCATTTTGTTCTTTTCTTTCGTCTTGATAATGGCATTCGAAAGGCCTTTTTCAGTATCCATCAATGCGCCAAGAACATAATCATAGCTAAAAACTTTTCCAATAAAATTTAGCGTTTTGGCCCGCCACGAAGGTTGTATCAGATTCTCAACCGGCATATTGGCTTTTCTGGCAAAAGCTTCAGCATGGCCCTGCTCAATTTCCGACATTTGACGAAACACATTGGCAACGGCTTCATCACTTTCGTTTTCAGCTAATTTGCGATACAAATAGCAAGCATCTATTTCGGTTTGAACACTTTTGTTTTTCATGGATTTATTTTTTGTCAAAAGTAAAAAAAATAATTGATACAAAATAAAAAACGGATTCTGAAAAAATCAGAACCCGCTTTATATATAGTTTGAAACGTAACCTCTATAAAACGCGAAAGGTAGTAACGCCTTACTACCAATCTTTGTTAACCTTAAATCTAATACTATGAAAAAATCACGATGCAAAGATACGGCGTCTTGAAATACAATCCAAGCTTTTTGAGGGAAAAATGTTCAAAAACTATGTTATATAACATTTATTTGGACTTTTTTACTTCAACTTAACAGAAAACAACCCTAAATCCTCTATTTTCGAAGATTTTTTGTAACACGAATGTAACATTAGGGTTATGGAAAATTTAAAATCCAATCGCTTTCAATCCCAACCCTGCTTTTTCGTCCAAACCGAACATTAAATTCATATTTTGAACCGCCTGACCGGATGCTCCTTTTAATAAATTGTCGATCATGGAAATAATCAATAGCTTATCTCCATGTTTTTCGAGGTAGACAATACCTTTGTTGGTATTCACCACTTGCTTCAAATCAGGATTTTTATCCACAACGAACGTAAAAGCCGCATCTTTATAAAAATCGGTATACAGTTTCTTAGCTTCTTCCAGACTCAGAGTACAGGTTGTATATGTTGTGGCATAAATTCCACGGGCAAAATTACCGCGAACCGGAATGAAATTCACCGCTTTTTTGAAACCCGCCTGCAACTGGCGAAGTGATTGTCCGATTTCTTCCAAATGCTGGTGACCAAAAGGTTTATAAATTGAAATATTGTTGTTGCGCCAACTGAAATGGGATGTTTCGGATGGTTTTACACCGGCACCGGTTGAACCGGTGATAGCGTTTACATGAATTTCGTCGGTCAACAAACCGGCAGCAGCCAATGGGAATAAAGCCAGTTGAATAGCTGTGGCAAAACATCCGGGATTGGCAATGCGTGTGGCAGTGCGTATTTCGTCGCGGTTTAGCTCGGGTAAACCATATATGAAATCATGATTCGGACTTTTAGCACGGTAATCGGTTGAAAGATCGATGATTTTTACCGAAGCAGGAACTTCATTCGTTTCCAAAAACTTTTTGCTGTCGCCGTGTGCTGAGCACAAAAACAATGCATCCACTTCATTCAATGGTAATTCTGAAGTAAATACCAGATCAGTTTCACCAATCAACCCGCTGTGAACGTCGGTGACTGGATTTCCGGCATTGCTGCTGCTTTTTACAAAAGCAATTTCCACATTCGGGTGGTTAATCAGAATCCGCAATAATTCTCCGGCGGTGTATCCGGCGCCACCAATTACGCCTGCTTTAATTTTTTTCATATATATAGTAAATTATTTCACACTATAATAAGAGGAATAAACAAAATCCAACAAAACATCAATATCCACGTCCACACCCAATAACTGAACTTCCGGTTTTTGTGCCGCAACGTATACATAAGCACAAGGTTGACGAAAGCACCTCCCAATAATTCGAGGAAATGCAGGGTCAATTCCGGTATGCGTTGTCGTTTTCTTGCTGCTGCACTTTTATCGTAGGCAAAAATAATTCCGCTTACAAGATTGATGAATGTCAGATAGGCTAGTACGAAATTCATTTATTGGTCATAATTTTTGTTCAACCGGTACAAAAAGTTGCTAATCCGGTATGTAAAACATCGAATCCGGTATGTGAAATTGCAAATCCGCTATGTAAAACGAGAAATCCGCTGCGTAAATTGCAAATCTGTCATGTAAAACGTGAAATCCGTGCTGCAAATTGCAAATCCGCGCTGTAAATTACAAATCCGTAATGTAAAACATGAAATCCGCGGTGTAAATTGCAAATCCGTCATGTAAAAAGTGAAATCCGCGATGTAAATTGCAAATCCGCAAAGTTCAACCCATTTCGCAGGTCTATAAACTCAATATTTCAAATCACAGACGGATTAATCCTCCAATAAATCCGGTCTTAACCGTTTAGTTCGTTCCACCGATTGCTGGTGGTTCCATTCGTCCACGTTGGCCTGATGACCCGAAAGCAAAATATCCGGTACTTTCCAACCTTTGTATTCTGCCGGCCGCGTGTAAACGGGCGGTGCGAGCAAATTGTCCTGAAACGAGTCGGACAAAGCCGATTGTTCATCGCCGATAGCTCCCGGAATCAACCTCACAATAGCATCCGTCATGATGGCTGCCGGAAGTTCACCTCCTGTGAGCACAAAATCACCAACAGAAATTTCTTTGGTTATCAAATGTTCGCGAATGCGGTGATCAATGCCTTTGTAATGACCGCAAAGAATCATCAGATTTTCGGACATGGAGTAATGGTTCGCCATTTTCTGATCGAATTTTTCTCCATCCGGTGACGTATAAATTATTTCGTCGTACGTGCGTTCGCTTTTCAGTTTGCTGATTATCGAATCGATAGGTTCAATTTGCATCACCATGCCGGCGCTGAATCCAAAGGCATAATCATCAACCCGACGGTGATTGTTTGTAGTATAATCGCGGAGATTATGCACGTAAATTTCCACCAAACCTTTTTCTTTGGCACGTTTTACGATGGAAAAATTCAACGGACTTTCCAGCAATTCGGGTACAGCGGAGATAATATCTATGCGCATTAATTCAGATTGATAATGAGAATGCAAAAATACGTAAAATGTGCCAATATGCCAATAAATTAATGTGCCAATATACTAATGTGCCAATTTGATATTGTTAGAATAATATATTCAGCAATCAAATAATTGGCGATTTGGCATATTGAATTATTAGCACATTAAAGGTTAGCTGCCATCCATTTATGCAAGACTTCCGGAGATTTTCCGCTGCGGCGGGCATAATCTTCGAACTGGTTTTGGTCGATTTTGCCAATCATAAAGTATTTCGACTGCGGATGGGCAAAGTACAATCCACACACCGATGCATTTGGAAACATAGCACCATTTTCGGTGAGTTGAATGCCGATTTCGTTGAACTTAAGCAGCGGTTCCAACTGGAAAATAATAGATTGGTCGGGTAGGGAAGGATAACCGACAGCCGGACGAATGCCGCTGTATTGCGTTTTGAGCATTTCTTTTACCGATAGATTTTCATACGGTGCGTAGCCCCAATATTCTTTCCGCACTTTCCAGTGCAGCCATTCGGCGGCAGCTTCGGCGAGCCGGTCCGACAAGGTTTTTACCAAAATGGAATCGTAAACATCGTCTTCCTTATCAAACTTTTCAGCAAATGCTTCAACACCCGAAACGGTGGTTGCAAATGCGCCCACATAATCGTTTTCCTCGGCTAAAAAATCGGCCAGTGAATAACAAAATCCGTCAGTGGAAGGATGTTGCTGGCGAAGCGTAGGAATGACAACGGTTTGATTCTCATTTTGAATAAAAATATCATCGTCTTTAGCAAAACCATTATAGATGCCAAAGCTTGCATGGATAGAAACTATCTTTTCTTCCAAAAAACGACGAAGCATTTCCTGTGCATCTTTGAATAATTTCAGTGCCTCCTCGGCTTTGGGGCGGTCGGCTTCGGGAAAATTATGCAACCAGGTCATTTTGCACGAAAGGCAATCGTGAACCGTTTCAATTCCTTCGTACTTGCCGGACATACGCCAAGCCATGAAGAAAAAAGTCCAGTCGATAAACGGAACTATTTCGCGTAAATCAATGTCGGTAAGTTGAATTAATCCGAGAGTTGCCGGTTTTGCAGGAATATATTTCATTGTTAATATGTTTTGGTGGCATTAAAACACAAAATTACATCAAAAAGTTGTAAATTTGCGGTTTATCAAACCATTCAAACACAATTCAGATATGAAACAGATTTTTTTAGCACTATCCATCATGGTGGCGGCTTTTGCCTCAGCACAATCACCCATAAAAACTAAAGCAAGTTTGTCCGATGAAACATTAGTTTTGGCAACTTTCGATACCATTAAATTACTTGCACCGGACCTCAAGGGTGGCAAACCACTTATGCAAGCCATTTCCAACCGGAAATCGGACCGTGAGTTTGCCTCACGCAATCTCTCGCTCAAGCATTTATCCGAAATTTTGTGGGTGGCAAATGGAATTAACCGGGCGAATGGAAAACGAACTGTGCCGTCAGCTATGGGACAATATCCGTTACAAACGTACGCTGTATTGTCAAATGGAATTTATTTCTATAATCCACAAAAACATCAATTGGAACCAGTTGTAAAAGGTGATTTCCGCAATCTGGCGGGCAAGCAAACGTATGTTGATACTGCTCCGCTTAATTTGCTTTATATTGCCAAAGGAAAAAATGCAAACGATAATTTCAATATGGCCATGATGGATTCAGGCTATTGCGGACAAAATGTTTATCTGTATTGTGCTTCAGAAGGGTTGAAATGCGTCTCTCGTGCCGGAGCAAAAGAAGCCGAACTGCTTAAAGCAATGAATCTGGATTCAAATTATAACTTTATTCTGGCACAAACGGTAGGATACTAAATTAGTTAACAGTTCTCAGTTGATAATTAAGAAAAACAGCAAATGAAATTCATTCGCCGTTCATGCTTTAAGTCTCCTTTAGGGTATTTAGGGGTCTATAAAGTTGGAATGCTCATACCGGTAATTTTCCGGTATAAATCCAGCGCGTAAATGTCAGTCATGCCAGATATGTAATCCAATACTGCCATTATTTTCCCATAAACTGTCGAACTGTTCGTTTCGTATTGCTCCGGAATGCGCATAAGCAGTTGTTGCGAATAGGCTTTTTCCGGACTAAGCACGGCTGCTACCAAATGTTCGAGCAGTGTAAGGATAATTTTGTAACCGGCCAATTCAATGTCTAGTACCTCGGACGAACGGTATATTTTTGCAATCGCCATTTTCTCACACTTTTTGTACGCTTCAACCGAATGCTCCGGCAGATGTTTGATAAGCGATGAAGTGAAAGTTCCATTCAAAATAGCTTCCTCATTTTCGGCAAAAACTTCCGAACATTCTTTAATCAATTGTCCGATAACCGAAGAACGCAGGTAGGCAATTTGTTCATTCACGTCAGTCACCATCAGCATGGTGTCCTGTCGGCGTGCCTTTCTTTTTTCATCAAAAAAGTTCAAAAACAACGATTTTGTTTCGTCCGAAGTCAGAATGCGAAGCTTGTGCGCATCTTCAATGTCCATAATCTGGTAGCAAATATCGTCAGCGGCTTCCACTAAATATACCAACGGGTGGCGGGCAAACCGGTTCGGATTATCGGGCGATCGGGGAATACCCAACTCGGCAGCTATCTTTTCGAAATCGGCTTTTTCCGAATCGAAAAAACCAAACTTTTGTTTTCGCGGATCGGAATAAATGGAAGCATAAGGATATTTTACAACGGATGCCAGTGTGCTGTAAGTCAATACAAATCCTCCCGGACGTCGACCGTTGAACTGATGGGTCAACAACCGGAGCGCATTCGCATTTCCTTCGAAACAAATAATATCTTTCCATTCTTCAGGAGACATTTGGTTGCACAAATTCAGCCCGTTTCCTTCCGAAAAGAAAGTGGCAATGGCTTTTTCACCGGAATGACCGAAAGGTGGATTTCCCAGGTCGTGGGCCAGACAGGCTGCAGAAACAATGGAGCCAATTTCTTCCAGGTAGGACGTTTCGATATGCTTTTTCGACTTCAGTTTATGGGCCACATTCACTCCCAACGATCGACCCACACAGGCCACTTCCAAACTATGTGTTAATCTGTTATGTACAAATACACTTCCGGGTAGCGGAAAAACCTGCGTTTTGTTTTGTAACCTGCGGAATGGAGCAGAAAAAATCAGACGGTCGTAATCGCGTTGAAATTCGCTCCGGTCATCGGCGCGTTTTTCGTGATAGGCTTCCTGTCCGAAGCGTTTGGTGGATAAAAGTTGATTCCAGTTCATTTTATAAGTTCAAAGTTCATAAAGTTCAAGGTTCATAAAGTAAAGATTTTGAGTAACTTTTTACTTTCAAACTTTCAACTTTATACTAATTGGGCATATGATATTTCTTCAATTCACTTCTTAATTCTTTGCTTTTATTTTCGGTAACGCGATCCATCCATCTCCAGAAATTAATGCCATGATTCATCTCTTTGGTGTGGCAAAGTTCATGAAGAATCACATAATCAATCAAATGTGCGGGCAATAACATCAGATAAAGCGATAAATTTAAGATCTGCGCTCTGGAACAACTACCCCAACGACTTTTGCTGGATTGAATTTTGACATCAGAATATTCAAAACCGTGTTTTTCGGCCAGTTGTTTTGTCCGGTTTGGCAGTAGCCGTTTTGCCTCTTTTCGCAAAAAGTAACTAATCCCATTCCAGAAAAATTCCTGAGTTGCCGGTTCCGAACAATCCGTTCCAACAGGAAATTCAATACTTAATATGCTGTTTTTTAATGAAAAATAAATATTTTTGCGCTGAATGGGTTTTGCTTCAACAGAAAAAGTGAGTGTTTGTAATTGCGAATTC
>Ga0302215_10001546_pt1 | contig 16336 bp, 13 predicted proteins | sample II_Fen_N3_1_FD_194580 | JGI IMG/M metagenome (GOLD analysis project Ga0302215, IMG submission 194580) | Peat permafrost microbial communities from Stordalen Mire near Abisko, Sweden - II_Fen_N3_1 | ecosystem: Environmental > Terrestrial > Soil > Wetlands > Permafrost | place: Sweden: Abisko...
TACTGTAAAATTTAGTTAATTATATTTTTTCTGATTAATTTTTTCAAAAATAATCGGTTCTGGTAAAATGTCGGATAATCATTTTAAATTAAGATATGAAAGTTCTTTGGATTACAAATACGCTTTTTCCTGATATCTGTGATGAGCTCGGAATTGATGTGCCTGTTGTTGGAGGGTGGATGTATTCCAGTGCAAAAGCACTTCTGAGAGAGAATGAAAATATACAATTAGGAGTAGCAACCTTATATGACGGTAAGATACTTAAATCCGTGTTTTTGAATGAAATTCATTATTTCCTGGTGCCCAATATCGGGAGAAACAAAGCATATGAAGCTGGTTTAGAACTTCACTGGAAATCTATACAAAGCCAATTTAAGCCGGATATTGTACACATTCATGGATCAGAATATCCACGGGGGTTGGCTTATATCAGGGCTTGTGGAAATAAAAATGTTGTTTTGTCAATTCAGGGACTTGTAAGTGTCTGTGAAAGGTATTATTTCGGAGGAATTACGAGATTAAAGTTGCTAATAAATACAACAATCAGAGATGTGGTTAGACGTGATACAATTTTTAAACAGCATCATAGTATGTATAATCGAGGATGCTTGGAGAAGCAGATTATTCAATCAGTTGATCATATTATAGGTAGAACCTCCTGGGATAAAGCACATACTTGGGCACTAAATCCTGCTGTACAGTATCATTTTTGTAACGAAACACTTCGAAATGAGTTCTATCAACAAAAATGGAAACTTGAAAAATGTGAAAAACATAGTATTTTTCTTAGTCAGGCAAATTATCCAATAAAGGGGCTACAAAAGATGATTGAAGCTCTACCTCTTATTGTTTGTCATTTCCCGGATGCTAAAGTTTACGTGGCGGGGAATGATTTTATTACAAATAAGGGTTTACGATTGAATGGATTTGGGAAATTTATTCGCTCATTGATTATAAAAAACAAAGTATCTGAAAATGTAATTTTTACAGGTCCTTTATCTGAAAAAGATATGTGTAACCGATATGTAAAATCGCATGTATTTGTATGCCCATCATCCATTGAGAATAGTTCCAATTCGATAGGAGAGGCTCAGTTACTTGGTGTCCCATGTGTTGCTTCGTATGTTGGAGGAATATCAGACCTGATAATCCATCATAAAACAGGGATATTGTATCGCTTTGAGGAAATAGAGATGCTCGCCGATGCAGTATGTAAGATTTTCTCAGATGATACATTTGCTAACGAATTATCTATAAGTGAAAAGGAAGCAGCATTGGTTCGGCATGATAGTAGGCGCAATGCTCACCAACTTAATTCGATTTATAAGGAAATAATAGAATTGTAAGTGGATATGTATTTTAAGAACACAATCTTGTAAAAATTAAATTACATCAAAAATAATACTGCTCATTTCTAAGCTTAGTTTGTAAAAAAATTGTATCCATATGACAAGAAAACAGTTGCATATAAAATTGATGTCAATTAGTATTTTACTGGTAAGCATATATTCTGTAACTCAGTTCCCTGCTCCACGATTAAATATAATAACGTATTTTCAGAACACCACAATGTGGTGGCTAATAATAGCATTGATATTCTATGTTTTTTTGTCATATAACTATTCCTATATTAAAAGGAAAGACAAAGATTTTTCTGTAGTTCAGCTGTATTTGATATGGAATGTTCTTTCCATCTTTCGGGGCTTTTTTATTGCTGACACCTATTGGGACTGGAAAGGACTCATAGGAAACGGAATCGGACTCTTATTACCAATTGTTGCTGTTACAGCCAATGATAAAATGGTTTTGCAAACTTTACTTTCGTTTTATGTAAAATATGCGCTACCACTCTTTTTGTTAATGGCTCTTATTATATCCTATGATGCTTATGGTTTTTATCTGGTGCCAATTAGTTTTTTTATGTTATTCTTCCCTGTATTAACTAATCCGTGGAGATGGGTTGTTGGAGTATTGACCTTTTTAGTCATGACTATTGATTTAGGTGCACGCAGTAATGTAATAAAATTTGGGTTTCCTGTTTTTGTCATGCTAATATATTATATGCGACATTATATTACTGTGAAGTATTATGAAATTGTTAGACTAATTCTTATTGTTATTCCTGTAGTTCTTTTTTCGTTAGCAGTGAGTGGATTGTTTAACGTGTTTGAAATGGATAATTATGTAAAAGGTGATTACCAGGCAGTAGAAAGAGATGAAAATGGAAATATTGTAGAAGATAATCTTAAGAATGATACGAGATCATTTCTATATACTGAAGTACTTTATAGTGCCAAGGTTTTTAATAGTTGGCTAATTGGAAGATCTCCCGCCAGAGGAAACTTAAGTGTGGCCTTTGGTGATGGTGATGAAAATGGTAGAGGGGAAAGATTAGGAAATGAAGTTGCTATTTTAAACGTATTTACCTGGACTGGCATCATTGGTGTTGTTTTATATCTGATTGTATTTTATAGGGCTTCTTATATTGCAATACATCACTCCAACAACATTTATAGTAAAATGCTTGGGTTATCTGTTGCTTTTAGGTGGGCTTATGCCTGGGTAGAAGATATTAACTATTTCTCATTGACATATCTGTTTCTCTGGCTTACTATCGGGTTGTGTTTTTCTAAATCATTTAGAGCTATGTCTGATAATGAAGTAAAACATTGGGCACGAGGAATTTTTAATATCTATAATAATAAGCTATCTAGAAAGAAAATACAGGAAATAAGAATGAAAAATGTAGAAAAAGAGTTATCTGGTAATACTTAAAGGTAATATATCCGGTAACTCTAAATTTGTATTAAAATATTATTGTATTATATAACAGTAAATTATGAAATTATTCATTTTATCATTCAAAGTTATCAAAAGAATTTATAAGTATTTTTCTTTGTTCTTTGAACAAATCATATCACTTATTTTAATGAAACTTAATGGAGTTCAAATTGACAGCGGTTTTAAGTCAAGAGGAATTCCCAGCGTTGATGTTACGTTAGGAGGTTCAATTGTTATAGGGAAGAATTTCGATATAAACAATGGAAGCAAATACAATAAAATAGGCAGGCAACAAAAATGTTTTTTTATAGTCAGGGAAAATGGCCAATTGATAATTGGAGACAACGTGGGAATGAGTTCAACAGCAATTATTTGTGATAAATATATACAAATTGGTGATTTTGTGAAGATTGGAGGAAATGTTGTTATTTATGATACTGATTTTCATTCATTGGATTTAAACTTAAGAAAGGAAAAGGAAAGTGATTACTCCAATACTAATAGACAAAAAGTAATTATTGAAAATAATGTATTTATAGGAGCGCATTCTACAATTTTGAAAGGCGTTTGTATCGGCGAAAATTCAATTATTGGTGCCTGTTCTGTAGTTACAAAATCGATTCCAAAGAATGAAATATGGGGTGGAAACCCGGCAAAATTCATTAGAGCTATATAATATTTAGTGTTTTTATTCTTATAAACTATAATGCCTGGATGCTTTTAATGCTTTAAGTGATTTTTTAATTATCAAGTTAATCAACGAAATTTTAATTATTGATGGAAAAGATAGCTATACTACTAACGTGTCATAACAGAAAAGAGAAAACTATTAGTTGTTTAAGGTCATTTTATAAAGCGCTTGAATTCTCAAATTTTCAAATTCAATTTGATATTTTTTTAGTAGATGATGGTTCCACTGATGGCACTTCTGAAGAAATTTTAAAGAATTTCCCAGAAATAAATATAATTTCAGGTTCAGGAGATTTGTTTTGGTCAGGCGGTATGAGACTTGCGTGGAAAACAGCTTTAATGCAAAACAAAGACTATGATTCTTTTTTACTTTTAAATGACGATGTTATTCTTACTGACGATTTTCTTGCCAGCCTTGTTCTTACCCATGAATTTTGTTTAAAGCAATACAATAAATCAGGTATTTATGTTTGCTCCACTCGAGACAATGTAGATTCAAAAATATCTTATGGTGGTACATATATCACGCATAGAGGAATTAAAATTAAATCAAATTTAGTTGAACCATCAGATACACCAATGCTTTGCACAATGGCAAATGCCAATATATTAATGGTAACAAAGTCTGTTGTAAAAGCTATTGGAATTTTGGATGATAGATATATTCATCAGTTTGGGGATTATGATTATACACTTGTTGCTTCCAGGAATGGGATTCCGGTATTAGTTTGTCCCGGTTTTGGAGGGTATTGTAGCGATGACCATGGTAACAGTTGGTTACAACCAAATTCTTCTTTAAAAAAAAGAATAAACTTCCTGTATAGCCCACTAGGGTTATCGTATAAAGAACAAACATATTATTTGAAGAAAAATTTTAAATTTCAGTATCCATACTATTTCAGTATGCTTTGGTTAAAAACATTATTCCCGTTTATTTGGGAAAAATACAAAAAAGATTGAATGTGATAAGTAATTATTTTAAACCTGAATATTATACTTTTGATTTAAAATGAAAACAGTTAAATTTTACACATTGTTGTTTGTCGACTCTGAAAGCCATTCTTTGTCAATAAATGGTATTTCAGGTAAGTTTGAACAACAAATGTCTATTTTTATAAGGTGTTGTGAGAATTTAAACAAATCGCTGATATATTTTACAAACATAGAACTAATTGTTTTAACAAACAATAAAGCTTACATTGAAAATATTTCTAAAGAATTGAACTGTTTAGAAATTGCATTTGACCTTGAAGTACCAAAAGATATAAAATTTTTTGCGGCACACTACAAAATTGATGTGTTCAATTTTTTTGCAAATTTGAGTGGTCAGGAGTATTCAATTTTATTAGATTGCGATGTTTTATGTGTAAATAAACTTCCCATCAATTTAATCAATTGCATTAAAAACAATATACCGGTATACTACGATATTACTGAACAAGTGTATCCTGCATATAGACGGGAAACTATTATTGGAGATAAAGAGGTTTTGATGCCAAACAAATTATCAATAGGTTTGTGGGCAGGTGGTGAATTTATTGGCGGAGATAAAAGTTTTTTCAAATTATTATATGATGAAATTGGTCTTATCAAAGAGAAATATATTGACAATTATAAAAACCTTCATCATCAAGGCGATGAAGCATTAGTTTCGTCTGCAATTGAAAAAATAATGCAAACAAAACAGATTTGCAATGTAGGCTTATTTGGTGGAATAGGTCGATATTGGAGTGTTCAAACTCTTCATGTTCAAAATCCGTGGAAATCTTATGTAAATAATTTTCTGTTGCATTTACCTGCCGATAAAAAATTTATTGCAACAATAAACTCAGTTGATTCACAATTGATAAAAAGATACGAAAATTATCTTAGAAGAACAGCAGTACTGAGGTTTACAAAAGCAATTGTAAAAAGGATCTTAAAAATATAGATTTGAAGTATAACAACTTTTCATTATGTGTTTATATAAATATATCGTGTAATTGAGTAACATATGAAAAAAAAATTATTAATAATTCACCCGGCTTTAGCTCCTTATATTGTTGATCAATTTAACGAATTGAGTCAACAGTTTGAATTAGATGTGATATTCATTTTCGATAATGTTTGGAATCACAAATTTGACCAAAGCAAATTACTTAGTTTGTTGAAATTCAGATATTCATTTCTATTGAAAGGTCCTCAATTTGGTGGACGGGTATTTCGCTTTGGGATGCTAAGTGCTATTAAAAAAATTAATCCTGATATTATTATAGGATACGAATATTCATTTACGACTCAATATCTGATTTTTTTGAAACGTTTTGGATTCATTCATCAAAAAATAGGTTCTACAATTGATGATAGTTTGGATATTTGTAATAATGTGCAATCACGAATTCGATCAATTGCCCGTCAAATTACAGTAAAGCGCTTAGATTATTTAATAGTGTTGTCAAATGAAGTTTCTGAGTTTTATCAGGAAAAATTTAATCTGTCTAAAAATAATATCATTGTCTCTCCTCTGTTGCAAGATCCGATAAGATTAAGAAAGAATAAAGATGAATTAGAGACTATTGCTAATGAATACGTACAGAAATATAATTTAAAAGGAAAAAAAGTTTTATTGTTTGTTGGAAGATTTATTCATGAAAAAGCGTTAGTGAAATTCATTGATACTATAAGTGCTCTGTTAAATGAAGATGAAGACACTCTGTTTATTTTAGTTGGAACAGGAGAAGACAGGTCTGCTATTGAAGAATTAGTCAAAGAAAAACAACTACAGAAAAGGGTCCTTCTTCCAGGTAGATACGAAGGAACTGAGCTTTATGCATGGTATCTTTGTGCATCCGGATTTGTTTTACCAAGTACATTTGAACCATTTGGAGCAGTTGTGAATGAGGCATTGATTTTTGGACTCAAAGTCTTTTGTTCAAAATATGCAGGTGCTTCTAGTTTAATACGCACTGAAAATGGATTATTATTTGATCCTCTTAGTGAAAAGGATACGTTGTATAAATTAGATTATTTCTTAAGCTTAATTGATATTGTGGAGAAAGCGGATATAGAGAATAAACCATCTAAAATGTCAAATTATAAAAATAATTTCGTTAAAGAATGGAGGAAATTAAGTAATGATTAAAATATTTCAGCTAATAGACTCAATTCAATTGGGTGGAGCGGAAATTATAGCTCTTAATATCTCTGAATATTGTAAAATTGAGAATCCGGATGAACTTGAATTCTTTGTAGTGGAATTATTTCACAATAAAGATTCGTATTCACAAGATAAGACTAAAGAGATTCTTACGAAAAATATCAAAATCATTAGTTTGGATAAAATATCCAGGATGTCCAAAAGAGTAAACTATCTCATTGTTCCATTTACACTACTTTATTATTTACTTAAAGAGAAACCTCAAATTATCCATTCTCATACAGATCTTCCAGACTTTGTCCTTTCTATTTCAATACGAATTTTATCATTTTTCCATATTAGAACTCCTAAAATTGTGAGGACAATTCATAATACAAATTTATGGGAAGCTCATCCATTACTTGGAAAATTCACTGAAACTGCGTTTAAAGACGATTCTGTTGTTGGAGTTTCTGCTTCAGCTTTGGAAGCTTATAATAATTTAAGAATAAAGAATAATTTACGAGTGTCTCAAAATCAACAAATAATCTATAATGGTTGTGCTATCCCACAAAGAAAGTCATATCCATTTTTACTTGATAAAGAAAAAATAAATATTGCGTTTTGTGGCAGATTTGAGAATCAGAAAGGAATTGACATTTTGATTGAGCGAATTAAAATACTAAATCTCAAATTTTCCAATGACTTTATTTTCCATATAATAGGTGATGGATCATTTCGGGACGATGTGATAAACCTTTCAAAAGAGAATGCTAATGTATTGGTTTATGATCCGGTTACTAATATCTCAGACAAATTATTCGTATTTAATTTTCTCATTATTCCTTCACGGTTTGAAGGCTTGGGACTAATTTCTTTAGAGGCCTCATTGTCAAATGTACCGGTGATTGCAGCCTTTGCCCTGGGGCTTAGCGAAACACTCCCTACTGATTGGCCATTACAATTTCATTTAGACAATGAAGATGAGCTAATAATGATATTTGAAAAAATAAAGAACAACGAATATGATTTGGATGTATTGAAAAAGCAGGCATATTCATTTGTGTCTGATAAATTTTCACATGACAAAATGATTGATGCCTATTCAAAACTCTACCTTGAGATTAATGAATAAACAAAAATGTGAAAATCATGTATCTTGACTATCAAAATAAAGGTGTTTATAAATCCATTTAAATCTAGAAATGATTTCAATTAAATTTTTCAGCGGTTTACCTTTAGAATATGAATCCTTTTTAATAGAAAAGTATGATTCATTCATTACTACTTGTCGTTATATTGAAGTGAATTATCCGGATTATGATATTAATTATTCGACAGTTAGTGACGATGGTGAGCTTATAGAGTTATTAGTATATGGAAATAGAGGAAATACTGCAAGATGCTTTAATTCACTTACCTCTATAGACCAAAGTGTTATTTGTGAGTTTACTAAAAATATATTTATAAAGCATCCATCAATTACCAAAATCGAAATTGAAGCATCTTATCAAGCTTATAGCTTAAATAAATCTTTTTTGAATTTCAAATCAAATGATCAGATTTTGGAATTACCGTCTACATTGGAAGATTATTATAACAAAATTGGATCTAGTACCAGAAGCAATGCGAGAAAACATAAAAATAAGTTATTAAGAGATTATCCTCAGGTTAAATTTACTACGAAATTTGGACGTGAGATTGAAAATAGTATTATTGACAGGATTTTTCAGCTGAATAAAGACAGGATGGAATCTAAAGGTACTATTTACCAAATAGACGAAACCTTTAAAAATCATACTTATTTATATTCACAGTATTATGGATGTGTTGCTTATATAGAAATAGATGGAGTGATTGTAGCTGGTTCCATTGCTACTATATTGAAGACCGGAGCATTTTCTCATGTGATTGCTCATGATAATAATTACTCTAAATACAATGTTGGAGAATTGTGTATGCTGTTTTTAGTTGAAACCTCCATCGAGAATAGAATGTCAACTTTACATTTTTTATGGGGCGAAAGCGACTATAAAAAAAGACTGTTGGCAAAACATCATGAACTATATTTTTATTATATATATAAATCATACTCTATTGATTATATTGTTACTCGTTCTAAAATACTTATTTATAATACATTAATTAAATTTGAGAGATCAAAATTCACCAAGTCTCTTCGACAAAGAATTAAATCTTACAGAATAAAGAAATGGATGGAGAAATCCTAATTCTGGATGTAAATGAGCATTACCGTAGGCTCAATTAAAAGAGAATGTTTAGCGGGTCTTTTTATAAGCAATGTATGACATATGCAATCAATAATTTAATTCATACAGCTTAAGTATTTGTGTTTGTTTGCAATTTACTATGAGAAAAACAACTTATTATGTGCGAAAAGCTTTTGTTCTTTTTATCAAACTATTATTTGATTTTTAAATTCAAGTTGAAATAATAAGCAGATTCTCCTAAATATAAAAAATAATATATGATTTCTATTGAATATTTGAAAGGTTTACCCATTGATTACGAGTCATATCTGGTAGAGAGATATAATTCATATTTAACAACTTGCCGGTATATAGAAATCTATTACCCGACTTGTGAAATTAGTTATATTCTTGTACGTGAAGAGGGAGATCTTATTGATTTATTGGTGTTTGGTAATGAAGGAAAGACTTCAATGTGTTTTAATTCACTTGTTGAAATAGACCAGAATATTATTATTGAGTGCACAAAGAGAATATTTCAAGAATGTCCTGCAATAAAAGATATTGTAATAACGTCTTCTTTTATAAGCTATTCTCTTAAACGTTCCATTTTGCTATCTAAAAGTAATGACCACATTATAAAGTTACCATCTTCGATGGATGAGTATTATTCAGCTCTTGGGTATCATACGCGGAAAAATAGTAGAAATCGGAAGGTTAGATTATTGAGAGATTATTCAGATGTTCAGTTTTACACTAAATTTGGGTCTGAAATAGATGAGGTTCTTATTGATAAAATACTGGAACTCAATATCGACAGGATGAAGTCTAAGGGAATAATTCCCGGAAGTGATAAAGATAAAAATAAGATATTCAGATACTCCCAATACTATGGATGTGTAGCTTATATAGAGATAGATGGAGTGCTTGTGGCTGGCTTTATAGCCACAATATTAGAAAAGAGACTATTTGGACATGTAATCGCACATGATAATAATTTCTCTAAATATAATTTAGGGGAGATTTGCCAGTTTTACCTGATTCAGACGGCTATTGATAAAGGGTTGACGGCATTTCATTATTCATGGGGAGAAAACGAATACAAAAAAAGATTGTTGGCCAATCCTCATTTAATGTTTTCATATAGTATATATAAAGCCTATTCGTTTGATTACTTTTATACTAAAATGAAAGTAATTATTTCACAAGTTCTTACAGACTTTAGACTCTCAAAATACTCCAAACCTCTAAGGGATGCAATAAAAAATTATCGAAAGAAGAAATGGAAAGTTAATGAGCAGCTAAATAGTAGTGATAATTTATAAACTAAAAGTTAACTGTCTAAACTGTGAAATGAATATAAAGAAATGAATTTACTAAAGATTATCATATGCGTTTGAGAATTCAACGATTTATAAAAGGAAATCCGTTGGAGTTAAAATCAGATATGTGAGCTCTGGATAATATTTTAGAATAATTGTTTACACGTGAATTAAGTATGAATGAAGGAATTAGCCTTACTTACTGTTAGTTCATCTAATCCTACGAAAATCTACCATGCAAAACTTGACCCAATATAGCGGGATTATATTGGATAACTAAAAACAATTATTCACATGAATTACAACAACACATTGGCTCCAATTTGTCTATTTGTTTATGCTCGCCTTAATGAAACGAGAATAACAGTTGAATCTTTGCAGAAAAATAGTTTATCTGCTGATAGTCAGTTATTCATTTTTTCTGATGGTTCCAAGAATGTAAATGATAGAAAAAGAGTAGAAGCGGTACGTGAATATATTCATCAAATTAAAGGTTTCGCGAATATAGAGATTTATGAAAGTGATGTTAATAAGGGGCTTGCTAATTCTCTTATTTCCGGAATCACAAAAATAATTACAGAATATCGGAAAGTAATTGTTTTAGAAGATGATTTGGTATTGTCAACGAATTTTCTAGACTATATGAATGAGGCATTGACTTTTTATGAGGATAAAAAAAGGATATTTAGTATTTCCGGTTTTTCATTTTCATTAAAATACCCCAAGGATTATAAATATGATGTAGCATTATCATTGCGGGCATCATCCTGGGGGTGGGGAACCTGGCTTGATCGTTGGGAGCCTATCGATTGGGAATTAAAAAGTTATTCCTCTTTTAAATGGAATCTGTTAAAACATATCAGGTTTAATCTTGGAGGAAGCGACCTTTCTCGAATGTTACATCGCCAGGTTAAGGGTAAAATTGATTCGTGGGCGATTCGTTTTACATATTACCAATATGTGAATAATTATTTAGATGTTTTTCCAACAAAATCTAAAGTGATAAATAACGGTTTTACTTCAGAATCAACACATACCAAATATAAAAGTGATAGATTTGATACTACTTTGGATATTTCTGAACAAAGAACTTTTTCTTTTTTGGAAGATATAAAGAAAGAAAAATACATTACAAAACAATTCTACAAGCATTATTCTTTTATCGGTCGTTTAAAAGATAAATTTTCAAAGACATCATGGAAAATAAACAAATAATCATTACAACTAGTTGGGATGATGGGTATGCCTTAGATATTAGAATCGCTGAATTATTGGATAAGTACAATATGAAGGGTACATTTTATGTTCCTATGAAAAACAGTGAAAATCCAGTAATGGAAGCTACAATATTACACGAAATTGCAAATAAACATGAAATCGGTGGTCATACGGTTAATCATATTTATTTGAATACACTTGGAGAATCAGAGGCTAATAATGAAATCTCCGAATGTAGAAAAATACTTCAAAATCAGTTAGGAAAACAAATTGATGCCTTTTGTTACCCCGGAGGTAAATACTCGCAACGGGATATTGATTTGGTAAAAAAAGCCGGTTTTTTGTTTGGGCGAACAACTCGATTACTGCATACGGATAATAATTTGCAAAATTATTTGATGGATACGAGCGTTCAGGCATATAATCATAGTAGTAGTGTCCTTACGGCGCATTGTATGAAAAATTCATTTTTGCTTCCAATCATTCAAAATCAATTTTTTTATAAAGGGAATAAAAATTTTCCGAAATTATCAGAAATTTTAATAAATAGGATTCTGACAACAGGTGGTGTATTTCATTTGTGGGGTCATTCCTGGGAAATTGAAAAATATGGTCTTTGGAAAGAATTAGAAATGTTACTCGAGATGTTGGCATTCAATCAAGAGGTAGCGTACATGACTAATACTGAGTGTTGGACAGCTCTAAATAGCAAATAAACTTATTTGCCTTTCAATGAAGTTAGTTTAATCTCTTTGAGTTAAATTTTCCGAATCTCTCCTTCGAAATAAAATTGTTTTCAAACAATAACTCGACAGCTCTACTGCGAGGTGGCTTATTTTATTTATTGGCTAATTAAGCCCGTTTGTTACCACTTGTTTGTTTAGAATATCTTACGAATAATCAGTTAAATCTAAATAGTTATGAGAGTATTATTCATTTATTCACTCGATGATGTTCAATCATCAAGAACTCCAATGCGTTCTTGGGAGTCAATCCAATTAGGAATTTCATACATATCTTCCTTATTGAAAGCCAACAACCATCAAACTCAACTTTTAGTTTTGGGAAGCAATAATTGGAAAGAAAGTACAAAGTTACTTAAAACAGCTGTCGATAAGTTTGATCCAAGCTTAATTTGTCTTACTACAATTCAATCTCAATATCTTTTTATTAAAGAGATTGCAAGTCTGATAAAAGATCAATGGTCTGACAAATATGTTATTGTAGGTGGTGCATATCCAACTTTAAGCCCCGAAGATGTAATATCCGGATCTTTTGATGCTTTATGCATTGGTGAAGGAGAGTATCCAACGCTGGAATTATGTAATCAATTGGAAAGTGGAGTAGAACCACATGATATTGCAAATTTATGGATAAAATCCTCTGATGGAAGAGAAATAGAGAAAAATAATACCAGAGAATTTCTTTCAGACTTAGATATTTTACCTTTCCCGGATCGCGATATGTGGAAACCCTGGATAAAAGAACAATTGAATGATCGGTTTTCGGTATTGTTAGGTAGAGGATGTCCATATGAGTGTGCGTATTGTTCAAATCATGCATTTAAAAAAGTTGCTCATGGAAAATATGTTAGAATGCGCTCTGTACAGTCAATTATTCAGGAAATTTCAATGCTTAATAAGATTTACCCTCACCCCAGAATGTATTTTGAAGTTGAAAGTATTGCGATAAATAAAAAGTGGATGCTTGAATTATGCGGTGAATTGGAAAAGTTTAACAATACATTGACTCGTGAAATTACTTATGGCTGTAATTTTCGAATCACTCCTGATTCAATTGATGAAAATTTATTTATTGCTCTTCGAAAAGCAAATATCCGACAAATAAATATTGGATTAGAATCCGGAAATGCTGAAATTAGGGGAGAAGTGCTTAAGAGACATTATTCAAATGATGATTTTCTTAAAGTTGTTTCGTTTGCGCGAAAGCATGATTTAAAAGTCCTGGTATTTAATATGATTGGTCTTCCCGGTGAAACTTTGAAGACTCATAAAGAAACGGTTTTGGTGAATCGGCTATGTCAACCAGACAAACATTTCACACAAGTTTTTTATCCCTATCATGGGACCGAACTTTATGATAATTGTATAAGAAACGGATATATAAAAAACGATTTAGCGATTCAAATTGAACGTAGGGAGTCAGTTATTGATTTGCCAGACTTTTCAAAAAGAGAGATAAAAAAAGCTTACTATTTGTTTAACTATTATGTGTACAAAGGTCATAAGCCTTTATGGAAAATTGGAATTATGGTAATTATGGTTATTCTGGCAGCAAACCCAACTTCTAATTTATTGTTTCGAAAAGTTTTTCAATATCCGCTAGTACGTAAAATACGATTAAAACTTCTAAGTGTCTATGATTTTAATATTTAAGTTGGTTTTTAAAAATATTCACACAGGAATTTAGGAGTGTTTTTTGCATTTTTTTGTCATCGTTGCCCGGTGAAAAATATCAGATTCTTCGATTCGCTCAGAATGACAGATTATTACAAAAATTCAAAGATTATACTGTCCCGGATCTGTCTAAGTAAATTATAAAATAAATTATAAATAGGATGAAAAAAATACTTTTTATTCTTCATTATCCACCTCCTGTTCATGGGGCGGCTATCGTTGGTTTGCAGATTAAAGAAAGTAAGATTATAAATGATACTTTTGAGCATAAATACATTAATCTGGGAACTTCTCAAACTATTGAAGAAATCGGTAAAACAAGAATTGTGAAATTCTTTCGATATTTAAGAATCTTATTTCAACTATTATGGAATATTATTTTTGATCGTCCCGATCTCTGCTATTTTTCAATGACAGCTAAATCTACACCTTTTTATAAAGATGCATCATTGGCTTTGTTGGCTAAATTATTTGGGATTAAACTCGTGTATCATTTCCATAATAAAGGGGTAAGTTTAAATCAGGAAAGATGGTTTGATAATCTTTTATATAAACTTATTTTTAAAAATTCAAATGTGATTTTATTATCGGAGTATTTATATTCTGATATCCAAAAATATGTAAGTAAAGAGCAGGTTTATTATTGTGCAAATGGAATAGAAGACATAGACGTAAAGCAAAACAGAAAGGAGGAAGGAGATGTAATTCAATTACTTTTTTTATCTAACTTGATGGAATCAAAGGGTGTCTTTGTATTACTAGAGGTGTGTCAAATCTTGAAACGTAAGAAAATTAATTTTCAATGTACTTTTGTTGGAGGTGTTGGTGATGTGAGTGAGTGTGAGTTTCAATCTAAGGTATTGGAAATGAATTTGGCGGATTGTGTACGGTATATTGGTAAGAAGAACGGAAAGGATAAGGAACCCGTTTTTGTAAATGCTGATATTTTTGTTCATCCCACTTATAATGATTGTTTTCCATTGGTTTTATTGGAGGCTATGCAATATTCTTTGCCTGTTGTCTCTACTCGTGAAGGAGGAATACCTGATATTGTAGAAGATGGAGTCACTGGTTTCTTGGTTACTCAAAAAGATACAGAGGCGTTGGCAGAAAAGATCGAAATTTTGATTAACAATCCAGAGCTGCGCCAACTGATGGGGAAGGCAGGGAGAAAAAGGTATGAAGACGACTTTAAAGTAGATAAATTTGAATATCGTTTAAAAGGGATTTTACAACAAATTACAGAAAAACCTGAGATAATAGAAATTCCACCAGCAAAAATACTCTTTGTTCTTCACATTCCACCACCGGTTCACGGTTCTTCTGTTGTTGGTAAGTTGATAAATAAAAGCTTAATCATAAATAAATCATTTGATTGTGATTATGTTAATCTGCTTATTTCTCGTTCAATGAATGAATCTGGCAAATTGAGTATTTTGAAAATATTTCGATTTGTTTTTTTGTGTTTTAGTTTGATTTTCAAACTGATTAAAAAAAGACCGGATATTTGTTACATAGCTTTAACAACTACCGGAGCTTCATTTTATAAAGATGTATTGTTAGTTGGCATATTGCGCTTTTTTCGGGTGAAAAGGGTATATCATCTTCATAACAAAGGTATTAGTAACTTTCAGCACAAAACAAATTACAAAAAGCTTTACCCTTTTGTGTTTGATGATGCAGATGTTATTCTGCTTTCAAAAAGATTGTATAAGGACATTGAAGCCTTTGTTCCGGAATCGCGGATACACATTTGCCCTAATGGAATTCCTGATATAACTTCAGGTACTATATATCGCATTCCATCAGTTCCAAGAAGTGTTAAGATTTTATTTTTATCAAATCTGATTGACTCTAAAGGAATTTTTATTTTATTGGATGCCTGTATGATATTGATGCAGAGAGGAATCGAGTTTGAGTGTGATTTCATTGGTGCAGAAGGTGATTTAAGTGTTGATAAATTCAACAAAAGAGTGCTGCAAAATGGATTAAAGAAACATGTGAGTTATTTGGGGAAGAAATATGGAAAAGATAAGCAAGATTCATTTATAGATGCAGATATTTTTGCTTTTCCAACTTATTATCATAACGAATGCTTTCCATTAGTTCTTTTGGAAGCTATGCAATTTTCTTTGCCAATTGTATCAACTTTCGAAGGAGGAATCCCTGATATTGTAGAAGACGGAGTTACAGGGTATCTTGTTCCCCAAAGAGATGTGGAAGCTCTGGCAAACAAATTAGAAGCTCTGATTAATAATTCGGAACTTCGAATTATGATGGGTAAGGCTGGAAGACAAAAATACGAAAAGGAATTTACATTGGATAAATTTGAAAATTGCTTAGAAGACACTCTTCGACAAGTTGTAGAGAGGAAGTGAGTATTAATGCTAAATCATTGCTGTTATACAACTTTAAAAGCCATAGTTTTGTTATGAAATTATATATCTGATTAATCGAACTATAAAGAAAAGAATATGTTGAAAAATTATACTTTGTTCAATCAGCCTTTAGACTCAATTACTCAACCCAAAGTTCTTATAAATACACTCAATGCCCACTCTTTTAATACAGTAAAAAGAGATG
>Ga0302215_10001549_pt1 | contig 16314 bp, 13 predicted proteins | sample II_Fen_N3_1_FD_194580 | JGI IMG/M metagenome (GOLD analysis project Ga0302215, IMG submission 194580) | Peat permafrost microbial communities from Stordalen Mire near Abisko, Sweden - II_Fen_N3_1 | ecosystem: Environmental > Terrestrial > Soil > Wetlands > Permafrost | place: Sweden: Abisko...
TAAGCAGCAAGAGCGTAGTTATTTTCGCCAGTTATAGTTGTAAGAACCGGGATTAACGAGCCGTTTTCTCAATGCTCGACATGCTTACTTACCTTTTCTACCTGCTGTCAAAACCAAACAGCCCCTATTAATATTCAATTGTTCAAAATCAAAATAATTTGTCTTCTGTTTGACACTGACTAGCAAAATACATGCCAATAACAATTTTTGGAGTATTATAGTTGATTTCTATGTTGCAAAGGTAAAGCTATTTTTTGAATAGTGAGTTATACACTTCATAAATTACATGAATAACCAATTTTCTGCTGACTGTTGCTTCTTACAGGTGATCTGGTTTATTGTCAGTATTTTTTCGGGTAGGTGTAAAATATGAAGTGTTTTAATAATGCATCTGATGGTTTGTGCATTGAATCAGGTTCAGGAGGAGGCATTATTTGACATAATAGCAAAGTTAAAGTTGAAAACCGTTATCAAATTCATCTTCTGCATTTAGAATCACTGACATACCGGAAATTATGCCTGCATGTGAAAACAGGATATGTAACCGACTGTATAACACTTACGGACCGGACGAATATATAAACCTTCACGAATGCCGGTTAATTTAGTGGTTCAAAAAGTATAGAAATGATTAGCTGGAAGCAATATTAAATATATTTATTATTGAATACATTAAACAGTGCATAAAAAATAATCAGCATAATTGCTAAAAAGCAAATTAAAATTAATCCTTCCTTTAGAAGCCATTTTATAAATACATCAATTTTTCTGAACATGTGGTTGTCTTATAATATTAATCGTAGGTTTACTCTTATCTTATTTAATTATTTTATTATCAGCATGTAATTCCCATGAATTAAGCCATGATAAATTAGATGATTAAATTCTATTTTAACTGACCAAAAGTAGCAAATAAACTTAATAAAGTAGCAAAAAAAATAACACAAATAAACCAAGTGCTACATTTGCGTGTAGAATATACACTTTTACAAAATGAGATATATGTTTTCGAAATCTTAATTAATTATAATTCAACGGATAATGAAATTCGAATTCTTTGTGAATTAATTTTATAAATATTTATATTGTTATCAGAAATTGTAAAGTAACTTAGATTCAATCTAAATAATAATATTGAAAAGCACCATTTGTACGGCAATATTGATTGATTCAATTAGTTCGTGTAACAGTGGGAGGTATATTATTTCAATCAGGATACTTCAAGACTAATTTTTGCCTGTTTTTAAGTATCAAAAGTGAATAGCTGAACAATTTATTCAACATTGGATTCAATCTGACAGAGCCCTTTAAAATGGTACTGAACACACCGTTTAAATGATGTATGAAAGTTGAAGAATATTATAATTTTGTAAGCAGTGAATTCGAAAAAGAATTTCCCTGTGAAATTCCCTTTTGACTGAGAAAGATCCTTTGTTAAATGAATCGGGCATATTCTTATTTTGTAATGTTTCTACTTACGTTAAAAGAAACTTTCGACATCCTTTAATGACAGAAGTGTCACTTCGCACTTTAAACTTTGTTTTTCAATATTCTTTTGCTCGCTTTCATATCGCATTTTATTCCCATTTTGTTCGCATTTTGTGAAATTAATTCCAAAAAACTTTTTAAATGCATAGAAAAAATATAGATAAACATATCTATATAAATATGAATATGTATGTTTTTAGTAAGTTTTACATATATTTTATTTAAGTATTATCTCCGAATGCGAATAAAATGCGAATAAAATGCGAATAAAACAGGAATAAGACAATTGACAGGTAAGAATTTGGTTATTTCCCGATAGCAGGATATGCTATCTCTGAAATGTAAGCCAGACATTATTTTGTGCTGATTACTTAACACTACTATCATTTAGATTTTTAAAGTTCAGTAAGATGAATATGAAACAAAAAAGAGATAATCAGAAGCAAACGGGTTGCTTTAGATTATCTCTTCTATATTCAGACACAATTTTAATCGTGTTTTATTTTACTCTTATGTTTTTTGAAGTTTTTGGTGTATCCGGTAATAATACTGAATCAATTAAATCTGTTCCATGCTATTTATTGCCCGACTACTGTCAAAAACTACTTCGCATAACTTACCGCTCTTGTTTCCCTGATGACAGTGATTTTCACCTGGCCCGGATAGGTCATTTCGTCCTGTATCTTTTTAGCGATATCGAATGACAGCAATTCTGTTTCTTTATCGTCAATCTTATCTGCTCCGACGATGACGCGTAATTCACGTCCTGCCTGAATTGCATACGTTTTCAATACTCCCGGATACGAGAGGGCCAATGCTTCCAGGTCATTTAAGCGTTTGATATATGCTTCAACAATTTCACGACGGGCACCCGGACGGGCACCTGAAATTGCATCACACACCTGAACAATCGGTGCAATAAGTGTTTCCATTTCTACCTCGTCATGGTGAGCTCCGATAGCATTACAAATATCCGGTTTTTCCTTATATTTTTCAGCCAGTCGCATACCCAGAATAGCATGTGGTAATTCCGGTTCATCATCTGGCACTTTACCAATATCATGTAACAGTCCGGCACGTTTTGCTTTCTTTGGATTCAGGCCTAATTCGGCCGCCATGGTAGCACACAGATTGGCAGTTTCACGGGCATGTTGCAACAGGTTTTGACCATAAGACGAACGGTATTTCATTTTACCAACCAGGCGGATCAATTCAGGATGTAATCCATGAATGCCTAGGTCAATGGTGGTACGTTTACCGATTTCAACGATTTCATCTTCTACCTGTTTCTTTACTTTATTCACTACTTCCTCAATACGGGCAGGGTGAATACGACCATCGGTCACTAATTGGTGAAGGGACAAACGGGCAATCTCCCTGCGTACAGGATCGAATGCCGAAAGTACAATTGCTTCGGGAGTGTCGTCCACAATGATTTCAACACCCGTAGCAGCTTCAAGCGCACGGATATTACGGCCTTCGCGTCCGATAATGCGTCCTTTGATTTCATCCGATTCGATATGGAAAACAGTGACCGAATTTTCAATGGCAGTTTCAGTGGCTACACGTTGAATGCTTTGAACAATAATTTTCTTAGCTTCTTTATTTGCAGTCATTTTGGCTTCTTCCATGATGTCATTGACATACGACATAGCTTCTGTCTTGGCTTCTTCTTTCAACGCTTCAATCAACCTTTCCTTTGCCTGATCGGCTGATAATCCGGATATTGTTTCGAGTTGCTCATGAGCCTGGTGGTTCAAGTGATCCAGTTCTTTTTTCTTTACTTCTATTGCATTGTGCTGAAGGTCAAGTGATTCTTTTAACCCATCAACTTCATTGATTTTACGTTGTACATCCCCTTGTTTCTGGTTCAGTTGCAATTCCTTTTGTTGAAGTCTGACTTCTACGGATTGGATTTTAGCATTCCGTTCCTGAACCTGTTGTTCGTGCTCTGCTTTAAGGGCAATAAATTTTTCTTTAACTTCAATCAGTTTATTCTTTTTTAGAAGTTCAGCTTCAGCTTCAGCTTCCTGAACTGCCCTTTTATTGACAAAGCGCAGAAGGTAAAATGTACCTCCGGCTCCTGCAATAAGTGCAATCAGTCCGATTATTATGTTTTCCATTTTGTTAATTTAAAGTATGTAAATAATTAATAATATGTAAGTTAGTAATATTGTTTATTGAAATTCAGGGCATAAAAAAACGCATGACATCGTAAGAATGAAAGCTTTACAGAGTAAAGTTTAAACCTGACAACGAAATGCGGAAAATTATGTTTTGAAAACGATTCAAATAAAAAATTAATCCATGGAAAGCAATGCTTTTAATTCATTATCCAGTGATTGAATTTTTTCGGCTAATGGTACAGTATCTTCGCTTAATTCCTGTTTGGAAACAATTACAGCGATTTGGAATGCCACCATGATAAGTATTTCTTCTGTAGGTCGCTGATTGTATTGTTTCTGGAATGATTCCAGGTACTTTACCACCAGTTTCTCGGCCTTACGGTATAACTCTTCGTCTTTACGAAGAATACCTAATGGCATTCTAAAGCCACCAATTTGAACATTTATTGTGAATTTATCGTCTTTCATACGCTCTATTCATCCAAAAGAGCTAAACATTTGTCAATTTCCCGCACCATTTTAGAGATTTGTTGCCTGGATTCGGCTTTTTCAGTTTCCGAAGCGCCCAGGTTTCTGGCAATTTGTAAATGGTCGTAATTTTTTCGAAGTTCCAAAATATCCTGATGAGCATGCATCAAATCGGTTTGTTTCCGGTCTAACTCAGCTTTTATCAAGGAGTTTTCCTCTTTTAAAAAAGTATACTCCGAAATTAATTTTCGCAGTTTTAGTTCAAATGCGTGTATAAGTTCTTCGTAACGGTTGGTCATTTTTCAAAAAAATCTACACAAAAATACGCTTTTGGATTGAAATAATAAAATATTTTGCGCTTTTTTCATGAAAATCGTCATTAAAACTTTTTAAGATTCATTTTAAATGCAAAAAAAATGATTTCATATCATTCATTGTTTATTTGAGCTTTCTGGTCAAATCAAGCAAGCCGTTCACAATGGTTAAAGGATGTGCCGGATTGCCCGGGATATACAGGTCGACAGGGTATTTGTCCAGAAAGTTGCGGTCGATGGCCTGGCTGTCTTTAAAAAGGCCACCGCTGATGGCATCCGTGCCGACCAATACAATGATTTTTGGCTCGGGTGTGGCATCATAACAAATCTGTACAGCTTCTGCCATATTCTTTGTGATCGGACCGGTAATGACAATCCCGTCGGCATGACGTGGAGAAGCAACAAAGTCAATACCAAAGCGGCTCATATCAAACTGTACATTATTGGCAGCATTTAATTCCATTTCGCAACTATTGTCTCCACCGGCAGAAATCTGACGTAACTTCATAGACCTGCCCAGAACACGGTGTATTTCATTCCGCACCAGTTCAGGATCAATTTCCACCGGTTGATCTGTCCCTTCGGTGATAATTAATCGTTCGGGGACGTTGGTGGCTAGTTTATAGTCTTTGGTAAATGTGATTTTTTCGGGAAACCGCATGGCGCATTCACCACAGAAAGTACATTTACCAAGGTCGATGCGTACCGGGTTACCCAAAATAGCATCAGTAGGACACATATCGATCAGTTCGGCTTCATTTACTTTCTGTAAGCTGATAACAGGACGTCCCCTGAAAATACCGGGAACAACTGCCTTTCTTACATTAGGTATGTATTGTTTCCCCTGATGGAATACTATTTTTAAATTATCTAACATCGATTATTGTTTTTTACTCTTGTTTTTCATTCCTCATTCCTCATTCCTCATTCCTAACTTCTCACCTCTCAATTAAAGATCATGTCCTGAATAGGAAAAGTTGAAACTTTTATTACAGATGGGGAAATCTGATATCTCATTATTCCTGACTGAAAGTGCCAGTGCCAGCCAATTGTGAAACGAAGGATCTTTTATTTTATAGACCATCAATTCTCCTTTTTTATCTGTCAGGGCACAATGGCAAATTTCGCCCCGCCATCCTTCCACCAGTGAAAGACAGAAAGAATCAGGTGCTGGTGTTTTTAATTCAGGCACAGTTGAAGCCTGTAATGGTATATCAGAGATGAGTTTACGGATATATGCCAGCGATTGTGCAATCTCCTCCCTCCTTATTTGTATGCGCGAATAGACATCCCCATGACGTTTCAAAACGGGTAAATGATTTAATTCCTGATACATCGAATAGGGATGGGAAGAGCGTATATCCCTGTTTAAATTTGTCATTCGGGCAGTCATACCAACTGCGCCGATAGAAATGGCATCTGCATTCGAAACAATGCCTGTATGTTCGAAACGCGATAAAACGCTGGGTAGCTTAAACAGTTTTTCAGCCATTTCATTAAATTCAGGTTCAAAAATATCCAGTACCTGACTTAAACGTTCACCTAAGGCAAGCGTAAATGGGAATTTGTTTCTTCCGGGACGGATTAATCCTTTTGCCAGGCGGTTACCGGTCCATTCCTGCAGAAAATTGATAATAGGTGTTCGTAACCGACCAAAGACAACATTCCCCAACTGGTAAGCGATGTCGGTACAGGCGCCGCTCATATCACTAACATGTATCGCAATGCGTTCGAGTTCCTGGGCCAGCGTACGGGAGAATTCAATATCATTGGTGGCTTCAAAACCACTCAGGCTTTCCCACACATGTGCAAAGGTTGTGCCGTGTCCAACAACTGTATCACCTGCAATGTCTTCTGCCAGGGTGGCACGTTGAGCTAATTTCTTTTTTTCTATAAAAAGCTGTTCTATGCCACGATGCTGGTATCCCAATTGAATTTCAAGGTGAAGTATTTGCTCACCGTTACAAATAAACCTGAAATGTCCGGGCTCAATGATTCCGGCATGTATGGGTCCCACACCCACTTCATGGAGTTCCTCGCTGTCGATGGAAAAGAAAGGGTAATTGGCAATGGTTTGAGACTTGTCATCCCTGTTAAAGGCATAACGTACCGGTTTCAACCATGGGTGATCAATGAAATTGATGCCGAAGTTTTCATGTATTTCGCGTTCGAATTTTTCGAAACAAAGAAGTTGTGCCGAAAAAGATTCAAGCTCATGTGCTTTATTGACCAGACAGGTGGATACCAGTATTTCATGGGTTGAGTCATCGGCAATGCCGCAAATTAGTTTGACATTATTCCCCACTCTATACCCGAAATAATTGACACAATGCCTTGCAATATGACCCTGAACCAATTCAATGATCATATCATAAAATGATTCGTAATTACTTTCCGGAATATCCTTAAGTAAAATGGTCTGGTTGTTTTTTATACTGATATAGTTCATAATTCAAAATTCATAAATCACAATTAATAATACCTCATTCTAAACACTCTTTCCTCATTCCTCATTCCTCGTTCCTTACTTCTTACCTCTCACTCCTTACCTCTGTCTCAATGTGGCAGTAACATGATACTGCTTTTAATCAAATCTACAAAAATAAGGGGAGGGTTGAATCCAAGATAGGCTGCTCCACCTATTAAAATAAACTGTGATACCGATCTCCATGGATTGATAGCAGGAACAGTTGATTCATCAAAATTTACTGCCGGAATAAATAATAATTTAAATATATTTTTAGCAAATGCCCATATAATCAGTGTCAGTAATAACAATACAACTAATAAAAGGATCAGTTGGTTCGATTCGAAGAGTGAACGGAAGATCAGGAATTCACTTACAAACATTCCTGATGGAGGCATGGCTGTGACACTTATAAATGCTAACAATACGACAATGGCACCGGTAGTATTGTATTTGAAATAATTACCCAGCTGGTAGAGATTTTTGTTTTTATATACCCGGTAGATTTGGTTATACTGAAAGAACAGGCTTGATTTGACAAATGAATGCAATACAATGTGAAGGATGGCAGCATAATAACCAATGCCACCGGCTGCGATACCCAACATGACCAATCCCATGTGTTCAACACTCGAATAAGCCATCATGCGCTTTATATTCTTCACTTTTATCATGTAAACAGCAGCTATAAACAGCGATAAAAAGGCTGAAATTCCAACAACCAGGCTTGCCCAATGAAGTAACGGAGTATTTGCCATGACTATGTAAATCCGGAATATGCCGACAAAACCCATACACATTACAATACTCGAAAGTAAAGCAGATGCTGGCCCGGGTGCTTTATCCTTTGCATCAACCCCGGCAGTAAACATGGGGAATAATCCTAATTTTACGGTAAACCCGGTAAAAATAAATAAAAATGCCAGTCTCAACCAGGATAAATTGAGGATGGAACTATGTGTTAACAGGTTGGCATAGGATAAGTCGTCGGAGCCGGCTTTGGCAAACGAGAGGCTTAAAAACAATATACCTATAAACACAAAAGTAATGCTGATGGCACAAATGAAAACATATTTCCATGTACCTTCCAATGCCAGTTTATTCCGGTGATGATAAATCAGGGCGGAAGCGCTTAAGGTGCTTATTTCTGCAAAAATCCAGACAACGGCAATGTGATTTGCCAGGTATGATGCACTTACGGCTGTTATTAACAGTACCAATGCTCCAAAATAGGTAGCCCTGGAGGAAGGCGTTTTTTCTTCACTTTCTTCAATATAGATATGACTGTGAATAACTGCCGGTATTGAAATGATGGTTGCAGTGAGCAGCATGATAATCCCCAGCGAATCAAAGGTGAAATATGTTGATTCAGTTTGTGTGTAATTCATGCAGGCATAAACAGTAAATGCGCATTGCAACGCAAGATACACCCATATCAAAGTATAATTGAGTACTTTTCTTCGGTTGAAAAAGATACCTGCACCCAGTAATGCCGATCCGATTAAATATATTTCTATCATAAACTTTCTTCTTTGTTGGTTTTTTAGTTGTTTATAGATATTCTGAAGATTTGTTTTATAAACCAGTAAAAATCCAATTGTAAATTCTTAAATTGTAAATTTCAATAGTCTTTCAGGTTCGTCAGTTGGTTTACATCAATGTCTTTAAATACATCCCCTATTTTATTCAGGAAAATACCCAGTATGAGAACACTGGCAAAAATATCCAGCATAATACCCAGGTTGACTAACATGGGCATCTCGTTACCAACTGCCAGGGATAACACAAATACACCATTCTCAATTACCAGGTAACCCATAACGTGTGTAATAATTTTACGTCGTGTGGCTATAAAATAAAGTCCTGTAAACAAGGTTGAAAGTGCCACCACAAAATACATTTTGTCCAGATAACTTTCTTCCATGGTTTTCGACAGTAAAATGGTGGTAACTACAATAACCGTAGTGATGATCAACGACACAAAATTAGGTAAATATGGTTCTGCTTCCCGAGTAATGTGATTCCTTTTGAGCACATAATTTAAGAATATGGGAACAGCCAATGATTTAAAAATGATGGTTTCAAGCAGAATAAGTATCAGATTCACCGTGTTGATGTGTTTCAGTTCTAAGAAGGCAACAAAGAATAGAAGGATACCCTGCATGGCAAGTACATTGACATAGGTCGACATACGATTGGCGATGGCCATGTAAAAAAGTGATATCAGAAAGACGATTAATAATACGTGTAACATAAGTTCTTAATTAAGAATTAATATTTTGGTTTTGAGCAAAGTCTGACGTTTCATTTAATGGATTAAATAAATTTTCCCGAAACTAACAAGGCACCGAAAAATATCAGTATTGCCACCGATGAAAGCACCACAATAAACTGTGCATTGTGATTCATCCGTGAACGTGCCATAAATGACTCGATCAGGCCAACTACAATAGCCAGAAATGCCTGCATGATAAAAAACAAAGGAATGGCATAACCATAACTTATGGATCCACTGAAAAGATTGAAAATGATAGCTCCGTAAACGGCAAATTTCAGGTAACCGGCCGTCAGTATCAGTCCCAGGTCGAATCCACTGTTGTCAAGAATCATTACTTCGTGTACCATGGTAAGTTCCAGATGCGTCTTGGGGTCATCAATTGGCATACGGCTGTTTTCGATCATGGCTATCATCAAAAACACAAATGCAGCCAGTACAGCCAGTGCGTAGGTGATGGATGACCCTAAATGAAGGGTGGAGAATATCTCCTGAAATGAAGTATGTCCTGTCATTAACGCCAGTGACCCCATCAGAATAAAAAAAGCTGGTTCTGCAAACATCGAATAAAGTGCTTCACGGCTTGCTCCCATACCTTCGAAGCTGCTACCGGTATCCATGGCACCGATAATGCTGAAAAACTTGCCTAGTCCCAATACATATGCAAAGAAAATAAAATCGCCGTTGAAACTGATCAACCCTTTCGATGATCCGAATGGAACAACCAGCATAGCCACAAATACCGAAGAAAAATAAATAGTAGGGGCAATGCGGAAAACGAAACTCGACGTTTCGCTATAAACCGCTCCTTTTTTAAAGAGCCGGATTACATCCCTGATAGGCTGAAATATCCCAGGTCCTTTACGCCCGGAGGCAATGCTTTTTGTACGGATAATTATTCCTGTAAAAAACGTTGCGGCTATAATGATGAATATAAAGCTCAGCATAATGTTGTTGTTTATTTGTTTTTAAGTCTGTCTGTAAATTATTTATTTACAATGACGTGTTGATTTAATCTTTAATCTATTGTCTGTATTCTAAAGTTCTTTCAAAAACTCAAAAAACTCAATTATTTTGTCATACATCAATGGAATACTGATGATTGAGATAATAAAAAGAATTCCGTAGAGGATATAAAACTGTAACCTTCCGTTTTGAACAAAAGTGAATCGATCCAGGAATTTTTTTAAATTCGTTGTTGGATAATCAATAAACCACTTTTCAATTTTATCATAAGGATGTGTTTCAAGATGCGCATTGGTTGGAAATATTCCTTCCACTTCTTTCTCCTTTTTAAAGATAAGGAAAATCATTCCAAAAAGTTTGCTGTAAGTCTTTACAAACGAGCTGGCTGTATATTGAATCTTTGCAGTAGGTGCTGCATAAGCACAATTCCAGGTTGGCAGTACTTCAATCGTTCTTTTTCTAAGTACCAGTTTCCTGATTCCCAGCATAAATATGACGATGCCAATTAAATACCAGCTGGCATGGCTTACCGACAACAACGCTTCCATTCCGTTTCCCTGAAAGGACGCAAATGGAAGTTGACGTATTCCTGTAAAAAGTTGAACCGGTTTTACCAGCATATTTAAAAAGATACCCGGAAACATGCCTATAAATACAATGATGGCGGCAATAAAATATAAAGGTAACAATTGAAGAAAGGATACTTCTTTTACCTCGTGTTGAAATGTTTGTCTCGGATTTCCCAGAAATACAACCCCAAAAGCTTTGGTAAAACACATCATGGCCAACCCTCCAATCAATACCAGTGCCATGATGGTAAATGCAATGCCGGTTAATGAAACGATAAGCGAGTTGTGCATCCAGTTATAGAGACCGGTATAGAGTATAAATTCAGAAATAAATCCGTTGAAAGGAGGAATGCCTGATATGGCAATCGCTGCAATTAAAAAGAGAATACTGGTTTGTGGCATTTTTTTGACCAGTCCGCCCAGTTTTTCAATATCCAGTGTATGTGTTGCCTGATAGACATTACCGGCTGTGAAGAACAGGAGAGATTTGAAGAGCGAATGATTTAAAGTATGCAATAGTGCTCCGGCAAAACCCAGTGAACATAAAACCGGATTGTTTGTTCCCAACCCGATACAACCCAATCCAATGCCGATTCCAATAATTCCGATATTTTCGATGCTGTGGTAAGCGAGCAATTTTTTCAGATTATGTTGCAATATAGCCAGCATAACTCCGTAAACACCTGAAATAATCGACATGACAAGGATAATGGTGCCAACGGTAGTGTAATCCACCTCAATAAGTAAAAGCATTCGAAGCATGCCAAAGATCCCGATTTTAATCAGCACTCCCGACATGATTCCCGATATATGAGCCGGTGCTGCAGGATGTGCATATGGCAGCCAGGTATGAAACGGTACAAAACCCGCTTTAATGGCAAATCCTGTAAAGAAAAATAAAAACAACATGAGGGAAAGTGCTCCCGAATGTGTCATCGAATAACTGTGAATGGCACTGAAATCATAGCTGCCTGTATGACTGCCAACCCATATAAAACCAATCGTGAGAAAAAGAATGGATACATGCGATTGAATCAAAAAATTAATCCCTGCCCTGACTGTTGCTATTTTTTCATGCTCAAAAATAATACTCAGAAAAGCCGATAGTGCCATAAATTCCCAGGCCACCAGAAAGACAATGCTGTTTTGTATGGCACAAAGGCTAATCAGGGAAGTATGAAGGATAATAAACAGAATCGCGTGTAAATTGATATTCTTCGCCTGGCTTCGATAAGTCCTCATGTAGAAGATGCCATAGAAACCGCCTGTCAGAAAGGAGAAGTTGATAATCAGCATAAACCAGGCTGACAGGGCATCAATGTGTAGTTGCACCGGACCGCTTACCAGGCTTCCGGGTAAGGTAATATCGAAATTCTGACCTGATAATCCCCGGAAAGCCAGGTAACTTGTGAGTATGGCAATCATGCTGACAGCCGAATAAACAGCAATGGCTTTACCTTTCATTTTCACGAAAGGAATAAAGCACATGGCTATGAACGGAATCAGCATAAAACCCCACACAAAGATCATAATATAATATTAAAAATTGTCAGGATAAAAATCGCCAGTATAAACACGATACCATATAAAACGTAGGACTGGATGCGTCCGTTTTGTATAAACTTAAAATAATTCGTCGCGTAAATCAATTGATTGGTTATTACATGAATTACACGAAGCTCAAAGAAATCATGATAATGCGAACTGTATTTTTTATGTTCAGGGAAAATTTCACCCGCTTTCAGTTCTTCATATTGTTTTCGCTCAATAACCAGAAAGTTAAACATTTTACTCAGCGACTTTGAAAATGACTTTCCTGTATATTGAATTTTGCTGGTTGGTGCTGTATAACCACAACCCCAGGTTGCACCGGTTACCTGGGTCCTGCCTCTCAGCACAACGCTACGGATACCCCAGAATAAACCGGTAATACCTATAAAAAGGATTGAATACATGCTGATACTCCGCATGATGGCAATATAACCGGTAAACTCTAGCGGCATGGGTACTGCTATGCTTTTAGGGAGTACTGTGAGCACATTCCCGATAACCTGCAGGTAAAACTGAGGAAAGAATGACACACTAAGCATCATGATGATAATGATATATTGTGGTATCAACATCATGGATGATACTTCATGTGGTTTATGAGCAAGCGGTTGTCGCTGGTTTCCCAAAAATATTGTGCCGAATGTTTTTGTAAATGTCAGAATCGATAATCCACCGATTATACTCAATCCGGCGAATGTAAGGACCATTATAATGATCTGATCCATATTCTGTAATTTAAGTCCTTCAATCAGTCCGCTGTAAATCAAAAATTCGGATATAAAACCGTTGAAAGGTGGAATTCCTCCAATAGCAATGGCTCCTGTGAGGAAAATAATGGCAGTACGTGGCATAGTTTTAATCAATCCTCCCAGCTTTTCCATATCACGGGTATGAGTTTGCTGATAAACCGATCCGGCTGAATAAAACAACAGCGATTTGAAAAGTGAATGATTAAGCACATGTAAAAGTGCTCCGCCAAATCCAAGATAATACAGTACCGGAATATTATTTCCCAGCCCTATGAGCCCTGTGCCAATCCCTATACCAATAATTCCAATATTTTCAATCGTACAATATGCCAGCATCTTCTTGAAATCACGGTGAACGGCAGCATTTATAATTCCATACAATCCGGTGAGTACCGATAGGATGATGACTATTTCTCCCAGCAACAGGTAATCACTTTTCAGATAAGAAGCTACCCGGAAGATGCCATAAATTCCAAGTTTCACAATGACTCCGGACATGACTCCGGAGATATGGGATGGGGCAGCAGGGTGGGCATGAGGCAACCAGCTGTGAAAGGGTATAAACCCGGCTTTCAGTCCAAATCCTACAAAGAATACCAGGAATAACCAGATATTGCTGTTTGTTCCGAAATATCCGGTAAACGCTTCAAAACTAAACGACCCTGTTTGAAAGTACAACCATAAGAAACCAATGGTCAGAAATACCACGCTGATATGCATTTGAACCAGGTAGTTGATGCCGGCTTTTATGGTTTTTGGATTGTTGGCATCAAAAATTACCAGCATCATTGACGAAAGCGACATGATTTCCCAGGCTATCAGGAACATTAGCCCATGCTGGATCATGCAAACCCACACCATGGATAGTTGAAACAGGACATATAAAATCCAATGCATGCTAAGCTTTTTGGAGGAGTTGTCATACGTTTTTAAATAGCCCATCCCATAAAAAACTCCTGTCAGGCAGGTGAAATTGATAATCAAAATAAACCAGGCAGATAACTCATCAATTCGAATGATGATATCACCCATGATACTGCCGCCGTAAAACGTAAAACTGATCGTTTGTCCTGCTAAAACCACAATGGCTAACCAGCTTGTTACTATCGCATTGAGAACAACAGCACATGATGCCGCGTAAGCTTTAATATTTACGGGAACTAAAAGCAAGACAATTATAGCCAGAAATGCTATGATCCAGCTCAAATTTATCAATTCAATCATGAAATAAAGTGTTGTTTAGAATGCGAAATTACTAAAAAATAAGAATAATTGTTCTAAGGTTTTAGTTTTTATAGCTTTATAATTTTTAAAATTCAGTTCTTTAGGCTATTATATGACTGTTTAAGCAGTTCTTATTTTTTAGCTTCAACAACTTTAAAGTGCAATTTAACCAATCTTTATACTTCGGTTTAGTATAATAAAGATTACTTTGAATATTAATTTATGAACATCTTTTCGAGACTTTCGTTTCTCCATCTAAAAAGAGTATTTTTGCAAAACAATTATCAAAGATTCATTATGTGGAAACTCAATCAATTTAATTATAACCGTCGACATTCCGATACCATAAAAATCGGGAATCTGTTATTGGGAGGAACCCAGCCTATCCGTCTACAATCGATGGCCAATACCGATACGAATGACATTATCGGTTCAACGGCTCAATGCATCCGGATTGTAGAGGCAGGAGGGGAGCTGGTTCGATTTACGGCTCAGGGAGTTCGCGAAGCGGAAAATTTAAAGCTGATACACGATGCTATCCGCCTTCAGGGGTGTGAAGTGCCGTTGGTTGCCGATATTCATTTCAATGCCAATGCTGCCGATGTAGCAGCCCGGAATGTGGAAAAAGTACGCATTAATCCGGGCAATTATGTGGCCAGCGTGAAAGCCGGAGATACTTCCGATTATACAATAGAAGAATATGAGCTGGAATATGAAAAGATAAAAGCCCGCTTTGTACCTTTTTTAAATATTTGCAAAGATCATCACACGGCCATTCGTATTGGTGTCAATCATGGTTCATTGAGTGAACGGATCATGAATCGTTTCGGAGATACTTCACGCGGTATGGTTGAATCGTGTATGGAATTCCTCAGGATATGCAAAGATGAAAATTTCAGGAATGTGGTTATCTCTGTAAAAACATCCAATACGTTGTTAATGGTTCAGACCGTCAGGTTGCTGGTGGATGAAATGGAGCGCGAAGGTCTTCATTTCCCGTTGCATTTGGGAGTTACCGAAGCCGGTGATGGAGAAGATGGTCGTATTAAATCGGCTGTCGGGATAGGTGCCTTGCTGGCAGACGGGATAGGTGATACCATTCGCGTTTCGCTGAGTGAAGAACCCGAAGCTGAAATACCTGTAGCCAGACAATTAATATCATATCTTGAGGGAAGGGATAACCATGTACCCATTGAAGCCATCGAAAACATTTTGTATAACCGGTATGAATATAGCAGGCGAAAAACATCTGCATTGGGGAATGTTGGAGGTGACAATGTACCGGTGGTGATTGCTTTATCCGGTGGGCATCATGGAATTATACCCGATTATACACTTGAAGGAAATAAAATAAAGAACATTGAAGGTGAAACCTATCCGGTTTATTCAGTGGCGGAAATCAACTTGTTGGAACATGATTTAACTGAAATAAAGTTTCTCAGGATGTCCTATCCTGAGCTGACCCCGTTACTTTTAGGTAAAATAAATAAGAGAAATGATCTGGTAGTGATCCTTCAAACCAACCATAAAAACGGAGTAGGAGAGCAGAGAGCGTTTTTTCATACGTTGATGAATGTTGGTTGTACTGTTCCTGTAATTCTTTGCAGGGAGTATTCTGAAAATGATTTACAACAACTTCAGGTGAAAGCAGCAGCCGATCTGGGTGTGCTGTTTATTGATGGTTTTGGAGATGGAATTTTACTGGAAAACAAAGGACATATTTCATCTGAGGAAATAAATTCCGTTGCTTTCGGTATCCTTCAGGCTTCCAGGGTACGAGTAACAAAAACAGAATTTATATCCTGCCCGGGTTGCGGAAGGACGATGTTTAACCTGCAAACAGTCATTGCTAATGTGAAAGCCCGCACATCCCACCTGAAAGGATTAAAAATAGGTATTATGGGATGCATTGTAAACGGTCCGGGTGAAATGGCTGACGCCGATTACGGGTACGTAGGTGCCGGACGAGGTAAAGTGAGCCTGTACAGGAAAAAAGAATGCATCCGGCGCAATATACCTGAAGATGAGGCTGTGGAGAAACTGATTGAACTGATTCAGGAAAACGGGGACTGGGTGGTTGATTGATTAAGTTGATTGGTTGATTAGTTAATTGGTTA
>Ga0302215_10001552_pt1 | contig 16294 bp, 11 predicted proteins | sample II_Fen_N3_1_FD_194580 | JGI IMG/M metagenome (GOLD analysis project Ga0302215, IMG submission 194580) | Peat permafrost microbial communities from Stordalen Mire near Abisko, Sweden - II_Fen_N3_1 | ecosystem: Environmental > Terrestrial > Soil > Wetlands > Permafrost | place: Sweden: Abisko...
TGTGGTTTACCATCGAATCCATATTCCCTGCTGATACTGCAAAAAACAAACGTGGGCGACCCATTTTCTTAAAATCCCGTAAGTCATCCCTCCAGTTTGGCTGAGGTACAATGGCCACCTGCAAACCCTGTGCCTCCAGGATTCGTCCTATGACAGCAGCGCCAAAAGAAGGATGATCAATATAGGCATCACCACTGAACAGGACTACATCAACCTGATCCCAGCCACGCAGTTCGAGTTCTTTTTTTGTAGTTGGCAGGAAATCGGTCAGTTGTACTCCGGAGCTTTTTGCATGAGCTGTTGGAAGAGTTACTTTTATAGTGTTATTCATGAAGTCAGATCATTTCAATCCTTACCGGTCAGATAATGCAAATAAGGGCTTATAGGCTACAAAAATACGAATAAAATCATAAGTAATTTCTTAATAAAATCAGAATGAATAAATCTGTGTCGAAATATCAGAAAGTAATTTGAAATTACATTCATATTTAATGTAATTTTGTATCTGATTTAAAAGACAGTATAAAATAAAAATATTTACTTGCAATGAAAAGTAAAGTAGCCTTAGTCCGATGTAGTTCTTATGAAATTGATGAGGTAAGAAAATCAGTTTTAATGGGATTGAACCTTATTGGTGGTGCAGGGAGTTTTGTCAGACCATCTGAAAAAATAGTTTTAAAAGTAAACCTGTTGGTCGGTGAAGTACCCGAAAAGTGCGTAACAACTCATCCTGCCGTATTCAGGGCAGTGGCAGAGTTGCTTTCTGCCGAAGGTGCCAACATCAGTTATGGTGATTCGCCCGGATTCGGGACATCTCATGCAGCAGCTAAAAAAGCAGGCATTGCTGAAGTGGCAGAAGAAATGAATATCGAACTGGCCGATTTTAAAGATGGTCGTGATGTGTTTTTTGAAGAAGGTAATCAAAACAAGAAATTTTATATTGCCAATGGTATCCTGGATGCAGATGGTATAATCAGTATGCCGAAACTCAAAACCCATGCGTTGGAGAGGTTTACCGGGGGTATTAAAAATCAGTTTGGTTGCGTGGTGGGAATGCGAAAGGGTGAATTTCATGTTAAACTACCTGATGCAACCGATTTTGCCAGAATGCTTGTAGATTTAAACAGCTTCGTTCATCCACGGCTTTACATACTGGATGGTATAGTCGCCATGGAAGGCAATGGTCCACGTGGGGGCACTCCCCGACCATTGAATGTGCTGCTTTTCTCTACTGATCCGGTTGCTTTGGATGCCACCGCAAGCCGGATTATCAACCTGAATCCCCTGTTTGTACCGACTACTGTTATTGGTGGAGAAACCGGAGCAGGTACTCATAAAGAAGATGAAATAGAAATCGTAGGTGATAAAATCGAGGATTTTATATGTATGGATTTTAACGTAGTGCGTGAACCGGTAAAAACTATCAAAAAGAACAGGGTTGTTTCATTTCTGAATGACCGTCTCATATCAAAACCTGTTATCATTCCGGAAAAATGTACTAAATGCGGCACCTGTGTACAAAGTTGTCCGGTAGAAGGAAAAGCAGTGAACTGGGTCAATGGTGACCATACTACCCCTCCTGCCTACAACTATAAAAAATGCATTCGTTGTTACTGTTGTCAGGAAATGTGTCCGGAAGGTGCTATAATATTGAAAGTTCCGGTTATTATCAAAATCGGCAAGATCTTTTGAAATTCAGCTTTTAAATTAAACGGTTGAATAGAAAATTCATGGATCAAAGTATAATTTTAAAATGAATGAAATGTATGAATTAAAGATACCGATTGGTCAACAAGTTACATTGAATACGCAGACACGATTTATATTTTCAACATCTGGGAGTCAATCGTCTATTGAGAAACACAACAAGGCACTTTGCGGGTTGGGAGTCAATATCGTGTATTTTACCCTTGGGTATGGAATCAGTGCTTTATCCTATATCAATATGCTAAGAACTCCAATATCAATTGGGGGAGCAGTCACAGGGCAGGGTTTAAAGTCGGCTGTTATACCTTTTCTGGATTGGGTGGATGTTTTGGCTGAAAAAACAGGAGCAGTAAATACCATTGTAAACGACAATGGAAAACTGCTTGGTTACAACACCGATGCATTTGGCTTTGAAACAGCATTGCGAAAACACATCGATACTACGGGCATAAAAATTAAAAAGGCTGTGATTTATGGCAATGGCGGGGTTTCGGGAGTTGCACTTCATGTTCTTAAAAGTTTAGGCATGGAAGTTACTATGACAGGCAGGAATAAAGAACATGTTGAAATGAAAATGACCGAGCTTGGAATCATTCATTTCGATGGCCCGTATGATTTAGTTATAAATGCAACACAGGCTTCTTCTGCGAACCTTTCAGATGCAACAAACCTGTTGGATATCCTGGAAGGATGTCAGATGGTTTTCGATCATAACATGCCCGAAAAAGATGCCGGGACAAATTACCTGCATGAGTATTGCAAAGTTTCAGGGATACATTTTATTCCGGGAAAAGATATGTACGTTCCCCAAATGATAAAACAATGGAAATTATTTTTAGATAATATTGATATCAACGGCAATCATCTCCGTATATCAGAAGCTGAAATAGCAAGTCTCTGGAAATTAGATGTATCCGACACAATCAAATAGAATATTTGATTTGAAAAGTCACTCATATAAATAACAACCAACTCCACCTGAATATCTCCAAAAAGAACTTGCAGGCGGAGTTAGCTATTTATTATTATCTATGTTATTCAAGCTTTTATCACCTTAAAATAACGGTAAGTCCTTTTACCCCGTGTGCGCCAATGACCAGTGCCTGTTCGATATCAGCCGTTTTGGAGGGACCTGAAATAAACAAACCAAACCCAATGTCGCTAAATTCAATTTGATCATAAGCTTCGTGCATGTTGTTCACCAGTCTGTTTTTATCGAGCAGAATGACCATTTCCTCCGCAATGAAATAAATGGCTTTGTGAACAACATTTTGAGGAATCCATACGCAGGCATTTTCAGCCACTCCCAATTCTCCATTCACAATTGCCAGGTCAATTCCTGTTAACTGATGTGCATCGTCCGCTTTATCGGGATTCATGGTAGCACAGGTAATATCGTTACAATTAGAAGCGATCACCTTCGCATTGGGGTAAATTGATTTGATGGCTTCATTTACATTTTCTCCTGTTTTCAGAATGTATCCAACACCTCCCACCGATGTAAGTACGTCACAAAACCTGACAATCTTATCGGTGTATTCAATGGCCTTCAGGTTAATTTCAGGCATTTCATATTGAGTCCTGATATTATTTTTTATATTGCTTAATATGATTTCTTTGCTATTCATTTCTAATAATTTTAAAAGAAGTAGTACATAAATGTTTTATGAAAAATGAATTTATTTTACTTTCCCTTTTTTCCAGAGTTCAGTAAACGATTCCTTCGCAAATACAGGTAATTCTCTTCCTTTTCCCCATTCATTCAATCCGTTATACAATACAAACCGAGGAATTACATTGATAACTGGTGCCATTTTTAACGAAGTATTATACAATCCAGGTTTTGTAAATAAAAATTTCAAACCACCCGAAATCATTTTCTTTACAGGATCGGCATGATGCAGATTATCCAGGTTCTGTCGCCACTTATAGATTTGCTGACCTAAATCAATTTTTGCCGGACAAACATTATTACAGGAAAAACAAAGCGTACAGGCTGAAACATTATCGAAATACTTAGAAGGTGCTTTCAACATACCTAAATTTATGCCAATTGGTCCGGGAATGAAGTAAGTATATGAATAACCTCCTGTACGGTGGTAAACCGGGCAGGTATTCATACAGGCCCCACAACGAATGCAATTCAGTGTTTGAATATGATCCTTGTTTGCCAGAACTTTACTTCTTCCGTTATCCACAATGACAACATGCATTTCTCCACCGGGTCTTGGTTTTCTGAAATGGGATGTGTATGTTGTAACAGGTTGTCCTGTAGCAGAGCGGGCAAGTAACCGTGTAAAAACACTTAGTGATTTTAGATCGGGTATTACTTTTTCCAGTCCCATTGATACAATATGAAGTTTTGGAAGTGAAGTTCCCATATCGGCATTTCCTTCATTTGTACAAACCACAATATCACCTGTTGAGGCAATAGCAAAATTGGCACCTGTCATTCCTGCATCAGCAGTCATAAACTCCCGGCGTAAGTGTTTACGTGCTGCCCGGGTCAGGTAGGTAGGATCGCTGTTTCCCTTTTCAGTTCCCAGCTTTTCTTCGAAAAGCTCACCAACCTGTTGTCGTTTTATATGTATGGCTGGCAAAACGATATGACTCGGTGCCAGGTCCATCAATTGCAATATCCGTTCTCCCAGGTCGCTTTCAACCACATCAATTCCATGATCTATTAAATATGGATTCAGGTGGCACTCTTCGGTCAACATTGATTTGCTTTTAATCAACTTTTTCACCTTATTCTTTTGAAGAATATCATATACAATTTCATTGTGCTCTTTCGCGTCAACTGCCCAATGGATGATCACTCCGTTTGCTTCTGCATTTTTTGTAAATTGTTCAAGGTATTGATCCAAATGACTTATTGTATGCATTTTAATTTTACCGGATATTTCACGTAAGTCTTCCCATTCGGGTATGTCTTTACTAATTTTATCCCTTTTTTCGCGTACAAACCACAGTGATTCGTTATGCCAGGAAGCATGATCCCGGTCTTCGAGAAAAACTTCGGCTGCTTTTGAATGTTTTGTGCTCATAATCCTGCTGATAATATTTCGACTACATGAATAATTTTTATGGGAAGTTTATCCCGTTTAATAACCCCTTGCATATGCATAAGGCATGAACTGTCAGCTCCGGTTATGAATTCTGCTCCGGTAGCCATATGATTTTTCACTTTATCCTGTCCAATACAAACAGAAACGGCCTGTTCCTCGATGGAATACATACCTCCAAAGCCACAGCATTCATCCACTTTTTGCGGTTCAAAAATTTCAACTCCTTCTATCAACGAAAGCAACTTCTTAATTTTCGAATAATAAGGGATATTCAACTCGCTGGCAGCCGAGAGCTTTAACTCCCGCAATCCATGACAACTGTTATGTACACTCACCTTATGTGGAAAACGACCAGAGAGTTTTTCTACTTTCAGTATATCATGTAAAAACTCGCATATCTCGTAAATCTTTTTACCGGATTGACTCATATGGTTATTCCGTTCCATGATGGGCGGGTAATTATCTTTCACAAAACTGACACAACTGGCAGAAGGTGCTACTATGAAATCATACTTTTCAAATAGTTTGTCGAACTGAATGGCAAGTGGCAATGCTTTATCTTCAAAACCACCATTGGCCATTGGCTGTCCGCAACAGGTCTGATCGAGTGGATAATCCACATCAACATCCAGGCTTTTAAGTAATTTATATGTTGCCACCCCTACTTCCGGGTAAATGGCATTGACGTAACAGGGAATAAATAATCCAACTTTCATTTACAAATATTTATAGGATTTTGATAATATGAATGAATCAACCAAAGAAATAAACCATCAATCCGCAAATTACAATATAACCAATGGCAAATGGCAACGCTTTTTTCATGATTTCACCTTCTTTGCCTTGCTGGTTGCATGCAGAGGTGGCAACTGCTATACTCTGCGGTGAAATAATTTTTCCACCTGTTGCACCTGCAGCATTCGCTGCTGCCAGCCAGGAAGGATCACCTGCATTTCCTGTAACTCCCTGCGATGTTAACTGATGTGCTACATTGGCCTGTAATTTTCCGAATAAGATGTTTGAAGAAGTATCGCTACCGGTCAAAAAAGTGCCTATACAACCGATTAACGGGGCAAATAATGGATAGAAGGCACCTGTTACTGCTACCAGCGCTACACCGATCTGAAATATCATGCCTGCTTCATCCATTAATGATGACATAGCTATCAAAGCACTTACTGTAATAATCGTTTTTTTCAATTGTTTAAGTGTTTTCCATAACACCTGAAAGATCTCCTTCACTCTGGCTCCCTGAATCAGGCCACCAATGAAAGTGCCTAAGAATAACAACATCCAGGCATCAGTGAGAAAAGCAATTTTTACAGTTTTTATCACATCTTCCTGCTTGATGGCATCAAAAAGATGAAAAGGGATAACGATACTTATAACTCCCAGGATATTTTTCAACGGGAACAGAGGACTGGTAATGACAATAAATAATAAGATCAACCCATATACACTCCAGGCTGCAAAAACTGCCTTTGACGTAAAACTAGTTGTTTTTGTCACATTTTTACTGTTTTTCGAGGTGAATTTTCCGTATCCGATAATTGCCAGAATGGAGCAGACGCTTCCTATTATGGCAGGTGTTTCGGCTCCGATATACCGTGCAGCGAGGTATTGTGATATCAACGAAACGCTTCCCACTAAAAGGCTTAACAGAATGTGTTTTGGAATACTTTTCAGTTGTGGGTCGGTCATGAAAACCAAAACAAAAGGAATCAGGAACATGAGAGGTGATAATTGCCACACAATATTCGTACTCAGGTGTTGTATGTCTGTTAGACCGGCCTCGCGTGCCAACACAATGACCGGTGTACCTACTGCACCAAAGGTTGTTGCCACACTATTTGAAATTAAGCTGGCTACTGCCGAAAACAAGGGTTTAAAACCCAGGCTGATTAAGATGGCAGCGGGTATGGCTACTGCTGTTCCAAAACCGGCCATTCCTTCAAGCAACCCACCCAAACCCCAGGTGATAAGCAGAACCTGAACACACTTGTCAGAAGAGACAGAGGTGAATTGTGCTCTGATGATATCCATATTTTTGGTATAAACCAGTAGGTTATAACTGAATATGGCCATTAATATTATAATTAGAATCGGAAAAAATGCTTTCATCACTCCATAACAGATGGTCAATCCGGTATCGGAAACCGGATAATTGAATGCAAACAACACCAGTAAAATGGTAGCACCCAGAGTTATCAGGGCACTTTTATCACCTGAAATTCGTAAGAATCCCAACAAAACAATTAGCAGGATGACAGGAGTAGCTGCAAATAAAAATTGTATTCCTGAAAAATTGGATACAGGCAGCAGAATGTTCATGAATTGGGATGAAATGATCATTAAATTCATAGGGATATTTTAAAAAAGGTGACTGTTGATTGTTTTCATTAATGCAACAATTCAATAACTGATTATTACAGGCAACAGAAATAATTTCAATAATATATTTCAGGTTACATGTTAATAATGAGGAATTAAACATTGTATCAATTTCGACTACACAAATGTATTAATTAAATTGATTCTAAATATTTTCAGGCCATAAAAATAAAACAATATAAAATAAATAAATATAATTTTAATTCAAGATGCTTATATATAATTAATTATAATTGTTTATTATATAAATTTCCGGTTTAAAAAAAATAAAAAACATTCTGTTTTACTTTGAAAATAAATCTAACACCAAATAATCAGAGCAATCAAAAGGCAATCATAAATTTCATGTGAAAATACTCTTAATTCGATAGTGATTGATAAATAATTTTGGATTTTTCCGACAAAATGAAAAGGTTAATCAATTCTTTTTAATTGATTGGAAAAAGAATATCGTTTTTTTAAACATTAAAAAGTCAAGAGAAATCGCTTTAAAAACGATTTTTTATACTAAATTTTACGTATTTTTGCGTCTAAATTATTAAATCCATAACATTATGAATATAACCGACCGTTTTTTAAAATATGTCAGTTTTACAACAACATCTGACGAAAACACCAACATGACTCCCAGTACACCCGGACAAATGGTTTTTGCTGTATATCTGGTTGAAGAACTAAATTCAATTGGATTAACTGAAGTTAATTTAGATAAAAACGGCTATGTAATGGCTACATTACCGGCTAATACGGATAAGAAAATTCCAACTATTGGCTTTATATCTCACATGGATACTAGTCCGGATATGAGTGGAAAACATGTTAAACCCTGGATCGTGAATAATTATGATGGTGAAAACATCATTTTAAATCAGGAAAAAGCAATAATATTTGAAAAAGATAAATATCCAGAAATCCTTCAGTATAAAGGGCAGGATATTATTGTTACAGATGGTACCACCTTGTTGGGTGCCGATGATAAAGCTGGTATTGCCGAAATAGTTACAGCTATGGAATATCTGATAGCACATCCTGAAATAAAACATGGTAAAATAAGGGTTGGATTTACTCCTGATGAGGAAATCGGACAGGGTGCCGATCATTTTAATGTTCCACTGTTTGGAGCTGAATGGGCTTATACCATGGACGGTGGCGAAATTGGCGAATTAGAATACGAAAACTTTAATGCTGCCGGAGCGAAGGTGCATATTCATGGCACAAACGTTCACCCGGGTTATGCGTACCACAAAATGATAAATTCAATGCGCATTGCTCAACAGTTTATCAGCATGCTTCCCCGTCATGAAACCCCTGAACATACGGAAGGTTATGAAGGATTTTTCCATTTGACAAATATTGAAGGGACTGTTGAAAATACAACCGTTAGTTATATTATCCGTGATCATGACCGTGACCGCTTTGAACGTCGCAAAAAGGAATTTGAGCACCTGGTACATAAAATCAATGCCGAATTTGGCGAAAATACGGCAACCCTGAATATCAGGGACCAATACTACAACATGCGTGAAAAAATCGAACCGGTAATGCATATTATCGATTTAGCCTTTGAAGCCATGAAACAGGTGGGTGTAACTCCAAATGTAAAGCCAATACGTGGTGGTACTGATGGTGCACGTCTTTCTTTCGAAGGCCTCCCCTGCCCTAACATATTTGCCGGCGGTCATAACTTCCACGGCCGGTTTGAATATCTTCCTGTTCAATCTATGGAAAAAGCTATGCAGGTCATTGTAAAAATTATAGAGAACCTGGCAAAAAAATAATAAATTCAACAATAATAAAAGAACGTAACGAATGAAAACTACTCCATTTACTATCAGACATATCGAACTGGGTGCTAAAATGCATGAATTTGCAGGTTATAATATGCCGATAGAATATAGCGGAATTACAGATGAACACATGACAGTTAGAAATGGCGTCGGCGTGTTTGATGTTTCACACATGGGCGAATTTTGGGTTAAGGGACCTAATGCTCTGGCTTATCTTCAAAAAGTTACATCGAATGATGTATCGGTGCTTTCAAAAGGTAAAGTGCAGTATTCATGTTTTCCAAATGGGAAAGGTGGTATTGTGGATGATTTACTGGTATATCATTTTGAAGAAAACAAGTATCTGCTTGTTGTTAATGCATCGAATATCGAAAAGGACTGGAATTGGTGCGTTGAAAATAATACAGAAGGTGTTGAACTTGAAAATGCATCCGATTGGATGGCACAACTGGCAGTTCAGGGACCAAAAGCAACTGAAATGTTGCAAAAACTGACCAATATCAATCTGTCTGAAATTCCCTATTATACCTTTACAGTAGGTACTATGGCAGGAGTGAATGATGTGATTATTTCAAATACAGGGTATACCGGAGCCGGAGGTTTTGAACTCTATTTTTATCCTGAAAATGCAAAGAAAATATGGAGTGCCTTGTTTGATGCAGGTGCTGAATATGGCATTAAACCAATTGGCCTGGGTGCCCGTGATTCATTAAGACTGGAAAAAGGGTACTGCCTGTACGGGAATGATATTGACGATACAACTTCACCCATTGAAGCCGGTCTGGGTTGGATTACCAAATTTATAGCCGGGAAGGATTTTATTGACAGACCTCTGCTTGAAAAACAAAAAGCATCAGGTGTAAGCCGTAAACTGGTTCGTTTTGAACTGAAAGGACGTGGTATCCCTCGTCACGACTACGAAATTGTAAACGATAAAGATGTAGTCATTGGACATGTTACTTCCGGTACCATGTTGCCCGACAGTAAGAAAGGGATTGGAATGGGGTATGTACAACCGGCATACAGCAAACCGGGTTCTGTCATTTTCATCAAAATAAGGGCAAATAATATGGAATCAGTCGTTGTGAAATAAAATATCAGATACTTCTCAAACAAGAGTAATCATATTTTTCCGACATAAAAAAAGGTCTTATCAGTTGTTTACAAGCGTAAACTTTACTGATAAGACCTTTTTAGTTGATAAATGTTACAATACTATTTTAGTCTCATTTTTAGTCTTGATTTCTTCTACAATGGCATCAAGTACTGCAATGGCAGTCATATTCACAATGTCACGTACGGAGCTTTCCACATCCAGGATATGAACCGGTTTGTTCAGACCCATTTGAATTGGTCCTATGCTTTCGGCAAGTCCCATTTCAATCATCATTTTATAAGCTGTATTGGCAGAACTCAGATTTGGGAAAATCAACGTATTCACATGACGTCCGCTCAATTTTGAGAAAGGATATTTTTTATCACGCAGTTCTTTGTTCAACGCAAAAGTAACCTGCATTTCACCATCCACTACCATATCAGGATATTTGGTGTGCAAAGTATCAACTACCTGATGTACACTTGCTGGACTACCTTGTTTGTCCGATCCGAAATTCGAATAGGATAACATAGCCATCACTGGTTCATGAGCAAAGAATTTAACGGTATCGTGAGTTAATTTTGCAATATCAATCAGTGCTTCTGTAGTTGGGTGGCGATTGAACAGGGTATCAGCCAAAAAGAAAGTTCCCTTTTTAGTATTCATAATGTGCATGGCAGCAATATGATTTAACCCGTCGCGAACACCAATAACATCTTTGGCTGCCTGAACCGAATCGGCGTATTTAGTATATACTCCCGTAATCAGGGCATCAGCTTCACCTGTTTCCACCATCATCATACCGAAATAATTGCGTTCATACATTTTTTCGTAAGCTTCATCAAAAGTCATACCTTCACGGCTTCTTTTATCAGAAAGTCTTTTGGCATATGCATTTCTGCGTTTTTCTTCCCTGTCATGACGTAAATTGATAATTTCTATTCCTGTCAGGTCAATGTCATTTTCAAGTGCTATGCTGGCAATTTTTTCTTCATTACCTAGTAAAATAGGGAAACAAATACCTTCTGCCAATGCAGATTCGGCTGCTTTCAACATATTGATATGATTTGATTCCGAGAATACCACTCTTTTGGGATTCTGACGGGCGGTGTCATAAAAACGACGTAACATTTTATTGTCGTTACCCATCAAATCATTTAACTTATCATTGTATAAGTTCCAGTCTTTAATTTCAATGCGTGCAACACCCGATTCCATGGCTGCACGAGCTACTGCAGGGGCAACAGTTGTTAACAAGCGTGGGTCAAGTGGCTTTGGAATAATATAATCACGTCCAAAAGTGATTCTTTTCAAATCATAGGCGGCATTAACCACATCCGGAACTGGTTGTTTTGTCAAATCAGCTATGGCATGAACAGCGGCCACCTTCATTTCTTCGTTGATTGTTTTTGAACGAACATCCAATGCACCACGGAAAATATATGGGAATCCAAGTACATTGTTGATCTGATTCGGATAATCTGAACGTCCTGTAGCAAAAATTATATCCTTTCGGGCCGACATGGCGTCTTCATACGATATTTCAGGATTTGGATTAGCAAGTGCAAATACAATCGGATTTGCATTCATTGATTGTACCATTTCCTTGCTAAGAATACCTGCTACCGATAAGCCTAAGAATACATCCGAACCTTTCACTGCTTCTGCCAGGGTGGTAATCGTACGATCAGTAGCAAATGGTTTTTTACGTGAATTCAAATCGGTACGTTGTTTGTTTATAACGCCTTTTGAATCGACCATCACAATATTTTCAAGTTTTGCACCTAACTTCATATACAGTTTGGTACATGAGTTGGCTGCAGCACCGGCTCCATTGACAACAATAATTACGTCTTCAATTTTCTTACCAACTAATTCGAGTGCATTGATCAATCCTGCCGACGATATAATGGCAGTTCCGTGTTGATCATCATGCATAAGTGGAATATCCAGTTCGGCTTTCAACCGTTCTTCTATTTCAAAACATTCAGGTGCTTTAATGTCTTCCAGGTTAATTCCACCGAAGGTAGGTGCGATAGCTTTTACTACCTGTATAAATTTTTCAGGATCTGTTTCATTTACTTCAATATCGAATACATCAATACCTGCAAATATCTTAAACAACAAGCCTTTTCCTTCCATAACAGGCTTTCCGGCTAGTGCCCCGATATTTCCTAAACCAAGCACAGCTGTTCCGTTTGAAATTACTGCCACCAGGTTTCCTTTGGCTGTATAGTCATACGCTGTGTTTGGATCTTTTTCAATTTCTAAACATGGTTCAGCCACTCCGGGTGAATAAGCGAGCGATAAGTCACGTTGTGAACTGTAAGGTTTGGTTGGAATTACCTCGATTTTTCCGGGTTTTCCCTGAGAGTGATAGAGAAGTGCGTCTTCTTTTGTTATTTTTGCCATAATAGATGAATATAAAAATAAATTGTATGATTAATGGAGAGTTTTTTTGAATTTTGTCGCAAAAGTACATAAAATAATATCAATATGAAATTATTTTATGTTAATATCGAACATTTAGATTACATTTCAAAATGATGGTCATCATATTTCTGTGTAAAATTATGCCCCCAATAAAAACCTGATTTCTTAAATTCCTGAACAACCGGATGCTCTATGGTAAATGTCCCTGCAACAGAAGGATCAAAATGGGCTCCTACAGGTTTATTCTTCCGGCATTCATTCCCGTTTTTCCATCGCACCGGATTAAAATACGGATTTATATCTATTGCCATTCCACTGGCATGTTTTGAATAACTTTTATCCCTGTAACAAAAGCTATAAGTATTATTATCCTCCATGGATACTTCATCAATCCAGTTATATCTGACCACCGGAATCACATGTGCCACCGGGAATTTTTCGGCTAACATAAACTTAAATAATTTCTCAAGTTTTGCTGCTATCTTACAATTCGTAAGAAGCTGTCCCTGATGAACTTTATTATCTGTTGAATAATACCGTACATCGATTAATTTCAGTTCCTGTATGATTTCTTTTGGTGCTTTTGATCCTTTTATTGCTTCTTCGAAGGAATATTCACAATCAATGATAACCTGTTGCTTGTTTATGTTCGTTCTCTTTTGATCAACAATACCTGAATTTCCCTTTGGGTGAGTACATGACACGAATAATGACAGAATCAGACAAACACTATAATATTGAAATTTAAACATTTAAAACCGGGTAATGTATTAATAGTTAATAAATTTATCAGTTCAAAACATTGAATGAATCTCAAAATTATACGATACGCAAAGTTACAAAATAAAGGACTATTTTTCTAAACAAAGAGTATATATTTAAATGTTATTATTTTGTTTAACACATTGAAACTAAAAAAGCGAATGGATTATGATCAAAAAATATGTACATTTGCGAAAGAATAAATTCTTCGGTTTCATGCAACTAACTTCCCTATCCATACTTAATTACAAAAATATACGTGAAGCTGAACTGGCGTTATCACCCAAAATCAATTGTTTCATCGGAAACAATGGTATGGGAAAAACCAATTTACTTGATGCCATCTATTTTTTGTCCTTTTGTAAAAGCCACTCCAATTCCATTGATTCGCAAAATATCCTTCATAATACTGAATTTTGCTTCATTCATGGCACCTATAGCTTGGGGGAAAATACCGAAGACATATTCTGTGGCATCAAACACCGTCAAAAGAAACAATTCAAGCGGAATAAAAAAGAATATGAACGACTTTCCGATCACATTGGCCTGTTACCACTGGTATTGGTTTCTCCTGATGATTCGGTATTAATTTCCGAAGGAAGTGATGAACGAAGAAAATTTGTTGATGGGGTCATATCACAGTACAATAAACCTTACCTGAATCAATTGCTTCAGTATAATAATGCATTGAAACAACGCAATGCCATACTCAAAAATGAAAACCCGGTGGATGAATCGCTCTTAGAAATATGGGAAGATCAAATGACCCTTTACGGCACCTATATTTACGAGCAGCGCAAATTATTCATCGATGAATTTATACCTGTCTTTCAGGATTTTTATTCGTTCATTTCCGGAGGAAATGAACAGGTAAGCCTGACCTATCATTCCCAGCACGAAGAACATGACATTAAAGAACGTATGATGGCTACCCGTGAGCGCGACAGGATGCTGGGGTATTCTACCCAGGGAATACATAAAGATGAACTGGAAATGATGCTCGGAGGCTACCCCATTAAACGGGTGGGTTCACAAGGGCAGAATAAAACATACCTGATTTCACTCAAACTGGCACAATTTGATTTCCTTAAACGTACACACCAGTTGTCTCCACTGCTTTTACTGGATGATATCTTCGACAAACTCGATTCCCAACGTGTCAGAAAGATCGTTGAATTGGTGTCCGGGGAAACTTTCGGACAAATATTTATTACCGATACCAACCGCGAACACCTGGATTTAATCCTTCAACAACTCGGTCAGGACGCCTCCATTTTTCATGTTGAAAATGGGGAAATAACGATCTGACTTACCCCCTTTTAATAATAATTTAATTTACTTTCTCCGTAATTATTAGAATTAATATTTTCAATTTATTCAATTTATATTTTAAATTGAATTTCATTTTGGAAAATATATTTCAAAATTGAAATTTTTATTATATTGTATTTCATGATGTTGATAAATATTTTAGAAAACATTGTGAAATATATTTGAAATAATCATATTTATAATTGGTAATTATAAATTAAATGTTTATCATTGTAGTCCGATTTTATCGCATTGTTTATATTCTCAAATCACTTGTACTAAACTTATTAAGAATTATTTATTGTGGAAGCAAAAACCTTTACTCCCGAAGAAATAAAAGAGTCAACTCTTTTGTATTTCAAAGGCGATGACCTGGCAACTAAAGTATGGGCAACTAAATACGCCCTGAAAGATTCATATGGCAATACCTATGAATTGAATCCCGATGATATGCATCACCGCTTAGCGAAAGAAATCGCACGTGTCGAAAAGAAATACCCCAATCCGTTAACTGAATCCGAACTGTTTGATCTGTTTTGTGATTTCAAGTACATTGTCCCACAGGGAAGCCCAATGACTGGAATTGGAAATGATTTTCAGGTAGCCTCTCTGTCAAATTGCTTCGTGATTGGATTTGATCATGATGCGGATTCGTATGGAGCTATTATTAAAATTGACGAGGAACAGGTTCAATTAATGAAACGTCGTGGAGGGGTAGGTCATGATCTTTCACACATCCGCCCCAAAGGTTCCCCTGTAAAAAACTCAGCACTGACTTCTACGGGGATTGTTCCCTTTATGGAGCGGTATTCCAATTCTACCCGCGAAGTGGCTCAGGATGGACGTCGTGGTGCTTTAATGCTGAGCGTTTCTATCAAGCACCCTGACTCGGAAACTTTTATTGATGCCAAGCTGGAATCGGGCAAAGTAACAGGTGCCAATATCTCGGTAAAACTCCATGATGATTTTATGGATGCTGCCATCAACAATAAACCCTTTACCCAACAATATCCGATCGATTCGAATGAACCATGGTTCAAAAAAGAAGTAGATGCCAATGCCATCTGGAAAAAGATTGTTCACAATGCCTGGCAATCTGCCGAACCCGGTATTCTTTTCTGGGATACCATTATCCGCGAATCTGTGCCCGATTGTTATGCCGATTTAGGTTACAAAACTGTCTCGACTAATCCATGTGGTGAAATCCCGCTATGCCCTTACGACAGTTGCCGCTTGTTGGCCATTAACCTGTATTCCTATATCAATAATCCGTTTACAAAAGAAGCTTCTTTTGATTTTGAATTATTCCATAAACATGTGGGTCTTGCCCAACGGATCATGGATGACATTATTGATCTTGAAATGGAGAAGATTGATAAAATCATTGCCAAGATTAAATCCGATCCGGAAGATGATGACATTAAAAATACGGAATTCCAGTTATGGGAGAAAATAAAAACTAAAACATGCCAGGGTCGTAGAACAGGTGTGGGTACCACCGGTGAAGGCGATATGCTGGCTGCATTGGGTTTCAGATATGGAACGGAAGACGCAACCGATTTTTCTGAAAAAGTTCACAAAGCTGTTGCACTGGCCGCCTACGGGTCGTCAGTAATTATGGCAAAGGAAAGGGGTGCATTTAATGTATACGATGCAAAAAGGGAAGAAAAGAATCCTTTTATTCAACGCCTGCGTGAAGCCGACCCGGCTATGTATGCCGAAATGGTGAAATACGGCCG
>Ga0302215_10001554_pt1 | contig 16291 bp, 14 predicted proteins | sample II_Fen_N3_1_FD_194580 | JGI IMG/M metagenome (GOLD analysis project Ga0302215, IMG submission 194580) | Peat permafrost microbial communities from Stordalen Mire near Abisko, Sweden - II_Fen_N3_1 | ecosystem: Environmental > Terrestrial > Soil > Wetlands > Permafrost | place: Sweden: Abisko...
AGTGCAAATAAACAAAAAATTGTTTGTTCTGCAAACGTTTGCATTCATGTTTTAAAACATAGTTTTATTTTTTATGATTTTTGATTATTAAACGCTTCTATAGCTTTTTTAACCGAGCCATGAATCATTAAAATCGATTTTGCCTGCTCATATTCAAGCCCCAATTCCTCAACAATCATTCTTGCACCACGATCAACTAACTTTGCATTTGACAGTTGCATATTTACCATTTTGTTACCTTTTACCCGGCCGAGTTTTATCATGGTAACGGTTGTAATCATATTTAAAACGAGTTTTTGTGCAGTTCCTGATTTCAACCGGGTACTTCCGGTCACAAACTCAGGACCTACAATCACTTCAATCTTTATTTCTGCTTCGCGCGATACCGGCGAATCAGGATTGCACGAAACAGATGCTGTCAGAATTCCATTGGCACGGGCATTTCTTAAAGCGCCAATGATATATGGCGTTGTTCCTGAAGCGGCGATTCCGATAACTGTATCATTCTGATTTACATTATATTGTTGCAATTCTTCCCAACCTCTATTTACATCGTCTTCCGCATTTTCAACCGGATTTCGCAATGCTCTTTCACCGCCGGCAATCAAGCCTACTACCAAATGTGGGGACATTCCGAAAGTGGGTGGTATTTCCGAAGCATCTAAAACTCCCAATCTGCCGCTGGTACCGGCACCCATATAGAAAATCCGGCCGCCACGTTTCATTCTTTCCACAATTTTCTCAACCAGCGCTTCAATTTGCGGAATCACTTTACTTACAGCCACTGGCACTTTGCGATCTTCTTCGTTCATTTCAAACAAAAGTTGAACAACAGTCTTCTTGTCCAGATTTTCATGTAATGAATTTTGTTCAGTTATTTTTTCGAATGCCATAGTATCCTTATGCTTAAACATGCGCTAGAAAAATATATATACGTTTGATTATATGTGTTTTGAATGATATAATATCAAACCTGTCATCGGATTTTGTTCTATTTTTGAAATGGTAATTCCATTTGCTTTCGCTGCAGCCTCAAGTACTTCTTTAAAATAAAAAGCCACAGAACCCACAAAACCAACTGAAACATTAGCCATTGTATACTGTTTAACGTTCCGCACAAAAAAGGCATTGAACCCGGTGTATACAATATTAAATACAGACGGTTCATCAATGTTTTTCAACAAAAACGGTGTCAATCCGGCAAGGAAACGATTCGGAAAAGGCTGCTTATACACTTTATCCAGAATCAATTCCGGAGACAACTTGTATTCATTCAGTAATTTATCTTTTATTTCGGCGGGCAATTGATTTTTGATACAATCAGCCACCAGCGTTTTCCCTAAAACCGCTCCACTTCCCTCGTCTCCCAAAATAAACCCTAAAGGCGAAACATTCTCAACGATTTCCCGTCCATCGTACAAACACGAATTTGATCCGGTTCCTAAAATACAAGCAATACCTTTATTATCACCAAACAAAGAACGGGCTGCAGCCAGCAAATCACTCTGAACTTCAATAATAACTTTTCGAAAACTCCTGCCTAATGCATTGCTTACAATAGCTTTCTTCTCCGGAAATGAGCAACCGGCACCATAAAAATATATTTTTTCAATTACAATTCCTTTTAATTCAGGAATCAAATTCAAATCGATTTCCTGCGTAATTTCATTTTCAGTCTGATAAAAAGGATTTATTCCTTTAGTAAAAATATGTTTAAATTCCACCGCGTTATCAACCACACACCAATGCGTTTTTGTTGAACCACTATCGGCAATTAAGATCATAATCCTGTTTTTTAAGAGTTATTATTCAAATATTACTGCAAATTAAAGCAAAATGATTGATCCGACCAAAGAAAATATCAAAAAAAACAAATTTTCATGCAAACGTTTGCATAAAATTTGAAAATTGAGAAAATTTTACTACTTTTGACCCCGAAATGAGACAAAACATAAACTGAAGAATAAGATTATGAGAACAAACCTGAGTTCACAAATTACATTGACTCATGTTCCCAAAAGGTATTATCAGCCGGAGGATGTATTTGAATTGTCACGTGTAACCAGATACGAAAAGGTAAATACGGAGATTTTTGATAATGAAAGATTAGGTTCGATAAAAATCGCATCCGAATTGGCTTCGTTAATCAGAGAGAAACAGGAGAACAATGAAAAATGCGTACTCGGGCTAACAAATGGCAAATCAACTTTGGGCGTTTATTCCGAACTTGTTCGTCTGCATAAAGAAGAAAAACTAAGTTTCAGAAATGTTATTGTTTTCAATCTGTTTGAATATTATCCTTTAAATACAACCACGCAGGGATGTTTTTTACAGATGAAAGATGATCTTTTCGATCAGATAGATATTCATCCCGAAAATATTTACACACCAAACGGATCCATTGACAAATCGGAAATCATGGCTTCCTGTGCGGCTTACGAACAAAAGATTGCCGAATTCGGTGGAATTGATTTTCAAATTCTGGGAATCGGACGTTCGGGCAATATCGGGTTTAATGAACCCGGTTCGCAGGCAAATTCTTCCACACGCCTTATTTTACTTGATAATATTTCACGGAAAGATGCTGCCGAACTCTTCGGTGGAATTGATGCGGTCCCGATCAGTGCCATTACCATGGGCGTGGGAACCATTCTGAAAGCAAAGCGCATTGTATTGGTTGGTTGGGGTGAACACAAGTCAACAGTTATTAAAGATGCCATTGAAGGTGTAATGTCCGATGCGTTTCCTGCTTCTTTTTTACAACAACATTCGAACGTAAAAATAGTCATCGATTTGCCGGCTGCCAGTGAATTGACCCGCTTGAGTCGTCCGTGGTCGGTAACTTCGTGTGAGTGGGATGATAAACTGATTCGTCGGGCTATTGTTTGGTTATGCATGAAAATAAATAAACCTATTTTGAAGCTGACAAACAAAGATTATAACGAAAACGGATTGAGTGAATTGCTGGCACTTTACGGTTCGGCATACAATGTGAATATTCGCATTTTCAACGATTTGCAACATACTATCACCGGTTGGCCGGGCGGTAAACCAAATGCCGACGACACCAACCGACCTGAACGTGCAAAACCGTTCCCCAAAAACGTATTGATTTTCAGTCCGCATCCCGATGATGATGTCATTTCGATGGGCGGAACTTTCAAACGGCTCATTGATCAGAAACACAACGTGCATATTGCCTATCAGACTTCAGGGAATATAGCCGTTGCCGATGAAGAAGTGATTCGTTTTCTGGCCTTTCTGAAAGGATTTAAAGATATGTTTGATTACAACAATGAAACGATTGAACTGAAATACCACGAATTCAGAAAATTTATTTTGCAGGATAAGAAAGAAGGCGATCTGGATCTTCGGGAAATTCTGGAACTAAAAGCTTTAATCCGCCGCGGCGAAGCCAAAGCAGCATGCCGGTATATGGGACTTGCATCGAAGAATATTCATTTCCTGAATTTGCCGTTTTACGAAACCGGAACGATTAAAAAAGGAGCCATTAGCGCGGCAGATGTTGAAATCGTCAGAAATTTAATCGTAGAACTTAAACCGCAGCAAATCTACGTGGCCGGCGATTTAGCCGATCCGCACGGAACGCACAAAGTATGTTTAGACGCGGCTTTAGCTGCCATTGATGAATTGAAAGACGAAGCATGGATGAAAGATTGCCGCATTTGGATGTACCGCGGAGCCTGGAAAGAATGGGAAATCGACCATATTGAAATGGCTGTCCCAATCAGTCCGGAAGAATTGCGGAACAAACGAAACGCCATATTACGCCACCAGTCGCAAATGGAAAGCGCTCCTTTTATGGGAAATGACGAACGGCTTTTCTGGCAACGATCCGAAGACCGGAACCGTGCCACAGCTGAACTTTATTCGCAACTGGGACTGGCGTCGTACGAAGCCATTGAAGCTTTTGTACAATATATTCCTCTCTGAAAAAACAAACAATTGAACTAAAAAAAGAACACCATAACTCCAAAGATGAAACAAATTAATTGCTTTATTGCGTACAACGATGTAGCTCAGGCTGAAAAAACGGCACAGAATTTAATGCGGTCGGAATTAGTAAAAACAGTTTATTTGCTTGTAAAACCCGAAAACAAATCAACGGTTGAAGGTTGCACACGCATCGAAATCGATTCGTTGCAAAGCACCGAAACTGTCCGCAAAATAGCTGAAAAATCAGATGCTAATTTCTCGCTGATTTATACCAAAGACACCACACTCGAACTCGGACAGTATGCACCAGAACGTTTTTTCCATATTGCCAACGGAACCGGAGCCGGATTGGTTTATTCCGATTACTACCAGATTGCCAACGGGGTGAGATCTAATTTGCCGTTGATTGATTATCAGGAAGGCAGTTTACGCGATGATTTCAACTTTGGATCTGTATTGTTTTATAATGCAGCATTATTAAAGAAAGCCGTTGAAAGCATGACTTCAACCTATCAACATGCCGGACTGTACGATTTGCGTTTAAAAGTGTCGGAACTGGGTGAGTTGATTCATATAAATGAATATTTGTATTCGGAAGTGGAACTAGACACCCGGAAAAGCGGAGAAAAACTTTTTGATTATGTGGATCCGAAAAATAGGGACATACAAATTGAGATGGAAGCCGTATGCACCGACCATTTAAAGAAAATTGGCGCGTATCTGCCTCCCGTGTTTAAGCATGTCGATTTTAATCAGGGCTCATTCCCTGTCGAAGCTTCGGTGATAATTCCTATTCGAAACCGGGTAAGAACCGTTGAAGATGCTATTAAATCCGTTCTTTCACAGAAAACGTCTTTCCCTTTCAACCTCATTATTGTTGATAACTTTTCAACTGATGGCACTTCGGAAATTATTCAGAAATTTGCTGATCGGGATAAACGCGTCATTCACATTATCCCCGAACGTTCCGATTTAGGAATTGGCGGTTGCTGGAATGCCGGTGTGGACAGCCCGTTGTGCGGTAAATTTGCCGTTCAGTTGGACAGCGACGATATTTACAGCGACGAAAATACGCTTCAAACCGTTGTCGATGCTTTTTACGCCCAAAACTGCGCCATGGTGATTGGTTCGTACACCATGACCAATTTCAAACTGGAAACTATTGCTCCGGGACTTATTGATCACAAGGAATGGACTCCCGAAAATGGTCGCAACAACGCCTTACGCATCAACGGTCTGGGAGCACCGCGCGCTTTCTACACACCTATTCTTCGGGAAATAAAGGTGCCGAACACCAGTTACGGGGAAGATTACGCGTTGGGTTTGTACTTCTGTCGCGAATATCAGATTGGTCGTATTTACAACTCCATTTACCTCTGTCGCCGCTGGGATGACAATTCGGATGCCGAACTGGACGTGGTTAAAATGAATGGCTACAACCATTACAAAGACAAAATCCGCACGATTGAACTCAAAGCGAGAATAAGAATGATAAAGGAATCACTTGCTGTTCCACAAATGGGACGGACAATAAAGTCAATTCTTTTGGGCTAAAGCCAATTATAATACTATTTTAATTACCGTCAGCTAAAGTAGACGGCAATTGATAGTTACAAACCAGTTATAAAATGGCCAACCTCAACCACGAGACACAATCCCTTTTCACCGGGCAACTTTCCTCCTGGAAACTTGCTCGCGACAATTATGCCGGATTAAAAACCGTGAAAACCAAAAGTTTTTCGTTCGGCGATTTTGACGTGAAGGTTCAGTTTAATCCGGCCCGTATCGTTTCGTCGGGAGCCAAAACGGATGCCAAATCCATTGCCGAACGGAAATGTTTTTTGTGCGCGGCCAATTTGCCCGCCGAACAAAAAGGCATTGATGCCGGTGATTATACCATTTTGGTCAATCCGTTTCCCATTTTTCCGGAGCATTTCACCATTCCGCGCAAAGAACATACCGACCAGCAAATCAAACCGTATTTTACCGATATGCTCCGGTTGGCTGAGGCGATGGACGACTATATTCTGTTTTATAACGGTCCGAAATGCGGTGCATCCGCGCCCGATCACATGCATTTTCAGGCCGGAACGAAGGATTTTCTGCCTCTGATGAATGATTACAAACGGTTGAAAGCCACTCACGCGGAAGTGCTGGTGGAAGCCGCCACGTTTCAGCTCTCCCGACTCAATAATTATTTGCGAACGGTTTATTGCATCGAGTCCATTACTATGGAAAGTGCCCGCGACGCGTTTGAAAAGTTATACAATCATTTTCAGGAGGAAGAAGGAGTCGAGCCCATGATAAATATTGTTTGCATGTTCGGGGACGACAAATGGTTCACGTTCGTTTTGCCCCGCAAGGCCTTCCGTCCGTGGCAATATACCGCCGAAGGGGAGCAGCAGTTGTTGATCAGTCCGGCCACGGTGGAAATGAGCGGCCTGTTTATCACGCCGGTGGAAAGTCATTTTGAACGGATAAGGAAAGAAGACATTGAAAGTATATTTGAACAAGTTTCATTAGAATAATATGAAAAACGCTGAACCCACCATACACGTCGGTATTCTTTCGTCCGCCGAAATAGAATTTGTTCTGAACGGAACTTTTACCGCCAACAACGGCAGAAGCTATTCGGGCACACACAAAGCAATTTGCAGCGGGCAAACGATTGTTTTCGACGATGAAATTCTGAACGAAATCATCTTCGAACCGGCAAGCCGCGATGCTTCGTTCGACCTGATTGACGTAGTGATTGGCATCAATTTTCATTGGGAACGCAAGGAAAACCAACGATTCAAAGGCGCATTAAAAATCATTGTAGAGACAACGCATGCGTTGTCTGTTCTGACAGCGATTAATCGTATAAATGTAGAAGATTATTTGACCAGCGTTATTTCCAGCGAAATGAGCGCCACCGCCTCCGACGAATTATTGAAGGCACATGCCGTGATTTCGCGGAGCTGGTTGTTGAATCCAATCATGAATCCACACGTAGGGACAGGTCGCGACCTGTCCCTACAGAATCCGCAACAAATAATCAAATGGTACGAACGCGATGCCCACACGCATTTCGATGTGTGTGCCGACGATCATTGCCAGCGATACCAGGGAATTACCCGTGCCTCCACCGCCGCGGTGGAAAAAGCCATCGGGGCAACCCGGGGCGAAGTGTTATGGTACGACGGTGAAATTTGCGATGCGCGTTATTCCAAATCGTGTGGAGGAGCGTCGGAGACTTTTGAGAATTGCTGGGCGCCGGAACATTATCCGTATCTCACCAAAGTGATTGATAATCCCACCGAACCGGCCAGTTTTGAGTTGGATTTAACCGTGGAAGCGAATGCCGAAAACTGGATCCGGAAAAGTCCCGAAGCGTTTTGCAATACTCACGACAAAAAAGTATTGGCGCAGGTGTTGAATAATTACGATCAGGAAACAACGGATTTCTACCGCTGGAAAGTGGAATATACACAGGCTGAACTTTCAGAATTACTGGCACGCCGGTCGGGCATTGATTTTGGAGAAATTATTGACATGATTCCGGTAAAACGTGGCGAATCGGCACGACTGATCGAATTAAAAATTACAGGGACTAAACAAACAATAACCGTGGGCAAAGAACTTGAAATCCGCAAATGGCTTTCGAACTCCCACCTGTACAGTTCTGCTTTTGTGGTGGATGCATCGGAAATGGTGGAGGGCATTCCGCAACATTTCACCCTCACCGGTGCCGGCTGGGGACATGGCGTGGGGCTTTGCCAGATTGGTGCCGCCGTGATGGGCGAAAAAGGATATCGGTATAACGAGATTTTGCTGCATTATTTCAGGGGGGCGGAATTGAAGAAAATATACCCCTAACCCCTAAAGGGAAGTAAAAAGAGATTTGCGGAGAATAATTTTTCAAATATTGAATCGTGAAAAAATAGTTGTTATGAAACAATTTATAAGAATTCTACTTCTGCCTTTAATACTTTCTTCTCCTGCATGTAAGAAAGCCCAGTTGAATGAAACTAAAAATGGAAAGTCAACTGAAATAAATATCATCAAAGAAGCGAATGACAACGAATTCATGCGTAATCTCGCTAAAGAAGAACTCGAAGGTTTCCTAAAAGATACTACAAAAAATCTTCTTAGAGGAAAAATATTAATTGATGACAAAGAAGAATTAGTGCAATTAACTGAACCTATTTTATTCAATATTTATGGTAAAGCCAAAATTATTTCTGAAAGACCTTATGAAGTTTATTTATTTGGTGATTTTTGGTATATGACGGGAACTCTAAGAAATAGTTCAGAAGGTGGAACTTTCAGCATCGCCATTAATAAAAAGACATGCGAAATAGTAGGAATTTCTCACGGAAAATAAAAAAATTATAATGTTAAAAAACACAAACAATCAATCAGAAAAGAAACGCTCTCCCTGGTCATGGGTTCCAACGCTTTATTTTGCACAAGGTATACCTTATTTTTTAGTAAACATGGTGCCCGTTGTGGTTTTTAAAGACATGGGTGTAAATAATGCCGATATTGCACGCTACACCAGTTTACTTTATTTACCCTGGATTCTTAAAATGCTTTGGAGTCCTTTTGTTGACACCAATTCCACCAAACGTAACTGGGTATTGAGCACTCAGCTTGTAATAGTCGCATTGTTTCTTGCTTTTGGTTTTGCACTCCAACTGCCCAATTTCTTTTTGGCTTGTATGGTTATATTGGGGCTAATAGCATTTACCTCGGCAACCCACGACGTGGCTGCAGATGGTTTTTACATGATTTCGTTAACCGAAGAACATCAAAGTTCTTTTGCAGGAATTAGAAGCACATTCTACCGTGTTTCTAACTTTTTTTGCAATAGTTTTGTCGTATGGTTTGCCGGTTATCTTATCCAACATTCATATTCTCCCGACAAAGCATGGACTTTTGCTTACAACTTTGCTGCTATTCTGTTTGCCCTGGTTTTTCTATACCATAAATTTATTTTGCCCAAACCGGCATTGGACAGTCTGAATTCGGCGCCCGTTGCAGACACTCAAGTTGAAAAGCCTTCGGCAAAAGAGGCATTTGTATCATTTTTTAAACAACCGGGAATTATTGCAGTCGTTCTTTTTATACTTACATTCCGTATGGGTGAGGCTTTTCTTATAAAATTAGCTGTTCCGTTTTTTAAAGATGCACGGGCAATTGGCGGGTTGGGTTTTTCGACAGAAGATGTGGGCGTTATTTATGCTTTTGGTGTGACTGCCATTATTGTAGGAGGTATTTTGGGTGGGCTGATTGTGGCAAAATATGGATTAAAAAAATTGATCTGGTACATGGCTTTAATCATCAATATCCCTACCATTGTGTACAGTATCCTATCTTTTATCCGACCGGAATCAATTAGTACCACTGTTCCTTTGGTGGCGATAGAACAATTCAGCTATGGCTTTGGATATACTGCGCTTATGATTTACATGATGCAAATTTCTAAAGGACAGTACAAAACCACACACTTTGCTATTGCAACAGGTATTTCAGCATTGGGTATGATGATTCCTGGATTCTTTAGCGGTCAACTTCAAATGACCATTGCAAACTTGTTCCCCGGCATGGGCTATCAATACTTTTTCTTGATTACGGTTGTATTGGGTATTCCCGGCATAATAACATTGCTCTTTGTTCCGCTGGAGGGAAAAAGGCAAAATAATCCCGGTTGAAAACTAAGAACTGCTCAGTAAGCAGACAACATTTCCCAACTCGGAATAAAACGATTATTGGCACATTTTTTCTACCTTTGCAGTTCAAATTTTAGAATAGAGATGAAGATATTAGTTTTGGGTGCCGGGAAAATGGGCACATTTCTGACCGACGTGATGTGCATTCAGCACGAAGTTGCCTTGTTCGACACCGATCCGAAACGATTGCGTTTCGTGTTCAACACCTTGCGCATGACCGAATATGAAGAGATTCGTGAATTTGAACCGGATCTGGTCATCAACTGCGTTACGCTGAAGTTTACCATCGATGCTTTTCAGGCGGTGTTGCCTTATCTTCCTAAAAACTGTATTATTTCGGATATTGCTTCGGTAAAAACCGGCATTCAGGAATTTTACGAAAGCACCGGCATGCGTTATGTTTCCACACACCCGATGTTCGGACCAACCTTTGCCACACTCGACAACCTGAGTTCGCAAAGTGCCATTATCATTTCTGAATCGGATCATATGGGCAAGGCTTTTTTCAAAGATTTGTACGGTTCTCTGAAACTGAAGATTTTTGAATACAGTTTTGAAGAACACGACGAAACCATAGCCTATTCATTATCCATCCCGTTTGCTTCCACGTTGGTTTTTGCTTCGGTAATGATTCCTCAGGAAGCTCCGGGAACAACTTTCAAACGCCACATGGATATTGCCAAAGGGCTGTTGAGCGAAGATGATTATTTGCTGACCGAGATTCTCTTTAATCCTCACACCCATAATCAGGTGGAAAAAATTCGTGCCGAACTGAAAACTTTACTGGAAATTATTGACGATAAAGACTCTGAAAGGATGGAAACTTTCCTGAAAAAGGTGAGAAAAAACATCGAGTAATTCATAATTCACAATTTATAATGCATAATTAAAGAGGATAATTTAATTATCTTTGCCCTATAAATCGATTATCAAAGTAACAAAATTCATTTACAATGGAAACAAAAAATCAAGTATTGGAAGCCATGAAACAAGCCGGAGTTCCGGTAAATGCAGGCAAATTGGTTGATCTTACCGGTCTTGACCGCAAAGAAGTGGACAAAGCCATGAAACAACTGAAAACGGAAGGTGCTATCGTATCGCCTAAAGTTTGCTTCTGGCAACCGGCGTGAAACAATTAATTTTTCAACAAGAAACAGTCGCTTTACAGCTTTGCAGGGCGACTGTTTCTTGTTAGATAAGTACTGATTTCAATTGGAATTAACCTTTCTGTCGACAGAACAGACCTGTTCGTCGAAAACACTTGCTCCACAACATCTTCCGAAGTAATTTTGACCCCGAATCAAACTACAACGTACAGATGAAAATACAAAAAATTATTCTCAGCATTCTGGTAGTGTTTGCTACCACCCTTTCGGCACAAGAAAAACCGACTCAATGGAATTTGACAAACTGCATTGAATATGCATTGAAAAACAATATTCAGATTCAGAAAAGTAGGGTAACACTTGAGCAAAATGCCGTTACAACCAAACAAGCCAAAGCGCAATTGTTGCCGAATCTCTATGGTAGTATTAATCAGAACTTTTCGAATAGTCCGCTATTGGTGGCAGGTGGCACAGCAAATACTTATTCCGGTAATTATGGGATAAGCAGCAGCTTGTTATTATTTGATGGTGGGAAAACAGCTACTAACATTCGTCAGCAAAAGCTACTGGAACAAATTGGACAATTCAATGTTCAGTATTCACAGAAAAGCATTCAATTTTCCATTCTGCAAGCTTATGTGCAGATATTATATGCTGCCGAATCAATCAATACCGACAGTGCAACAGTTGAAGTTTCCAAATTTCAGTTTGACCGTGGTGCAAATATGCTAAAAGCAGGAAGCATTTCGAAGGTAGATCTGGCCAAACTGGAATCGCAATACAGCTCAGATAAATACATGTTGGTAGTTGCCAAAAATGCACTGGAAACTCAAAAACTGAACTTAAAACAATTGCTGGAACTGACTGTAAACGATGAACTCAACATTGCTACACCTGCATTGAATGAAATAGAAATTTTGAAACCATTGCCCACATTACAAAGTATTTATGAAAGCTCACTTAACGTTATGCCCCAGTTGAAAAGCAGCAAACTGAACATTGAAGTTGCCGGATTGGAAACGGAAAAAGCCCGGGCCGGTTATTTGCCTAAAATAAACCTGAATGCAAGTGCAGGAACAAATCACAGTACAACATTAGCAAATACGTTCAATTTTGGGCAACAATTACAGAATGGCTTTAATGAAGGAATCGGCATTTCGGTAAGTATCCCCATTTTTACAAACCGAAACACCAAATCAACAGTTGAAATTGACCGGTTGAGCGAAAAAACATCTCAATTGAACTTGCAGGATACCAAAAAAAGTTTGCTTACACAAATTGAAACTTCCTATCAGGATGCCTTATCAGCGCAAAGTCAATACATTGCAGCGATAGAAAAAGTAAAAGCCTTGCAAACCAGCTACGATTTAATAGAACAACAATTCAATCTGGGATTGAAAAATACACTGGATCTGCTGACTGAGAAAAACAATCTGTTAGCAGCAAAACAAAGTATGCTTCAGGCAAAATATTTAAGCATAATGAACGTACAAATGCTTAATTTATATCAGGATTTACCATTAGAAATTAAATAATAAACAGAATATGAAGAAGAACAAAATTATTATCATCTCGGTGATAAGCATAGTTGTAGTGGCATTTGGACTATACTTTTTTACAAAAGGCTCGAAAAAAGATGCTTACCGGTTGGATACAACAAAATCATCGCTCAACAAAGTCACAACAACTGTGACAGCAACCGGCACTATAGCTCCAATTATTGAAATTGCTGTGGGCACACAGGTTTCGGGTATTATTTCAAAGATTTATGTAGATTTCAATTCGGTTGTAAAAAAGGGACAAATTCTGGCCGAACTGGACAAAACCAATTTGCAGTCGGATTATAATTCGCAATTACTGAATTTGAATTCCAGCAGAACTCAATACGATTTTCAGAAAAAGAATTTCGACAGGTCGAAAGAACTTCACGACAAGAATTTAATCAGCGATATCGATTTTGAAACAGCAAAGTATAATTTTGAATTAGCTCAATCGACCTACAAACTGAATCAGTCAAACCTGAATAAAGCTCAGACAAATTTGAATTACGCCACTATTCATTCACCCATCGACGGTGTTGTTATTTCGAGAGCAGTGGAAGAAGGACAAACCGTTGCTGCTTCGTTTAGCACACCAACGCTGTTTACCATTGCCAAAGATTTGACCAAAATGCAGGTAGTGGCCAATGTAGATGAAGCTGATATAGGTACAGTACAAAAAGGTCAACGTGTATCATTTTCGGTTGATGCCTATCCAAACGATCAATTTGTAGGAGAAGTAACCCAGGTACGTTTAAAATCTACTGTAACATCGAATGTAGTTACGTATGAAGTAATTGTAAATGCTCCCAATGAGAATCTGAAACTTAAGCCCGGATTGACTGCAAATATTACTATTTACACGGTTGAGAAAAACAATGTTCAAACATTACCCAATAAAGTATTTAGCTATAAACCAGATTCAATAGCTCTTAAGAAAAGTGAGTTCATTGTTTCAGAAGACAGTAAAATCGGAAAGGACCTAAAAGAAAATGAACGGATTATTTGGATAAAGGATGGCCAAACCATACGAAATAAAAAAGTGTTAACAGGAGCTGCCGATGCAAGCAATACTGAAATTATTTCAGGATTGACAAATAATAATCTGATTGTACTTGAACTAAAATCATTGGCTGAGGAGACATTAAACGGTGCCCCTGAAAAAAGTCCGTTTATGCCAAATTTCAAAGGAAAAAAAGGTCAGGGTGGAGCTAAAAAATAAACATCATGAACAAATCTATCATACGATTAGAAGATATTAAACGTAACTTTCAGGTTGGCGATGAAACTGTACATGCCTTGCACGGTGTTTCATTCTCCATTGGCGAAGGCGAGTTTGTGAGCATAATGGGATCGAGCGGTTCTGGAAAATCAACTCTGCTAAACCTGCTCGGGTGTTTAGATACGCCCACTGAAGGTGAATACTTCCTAGATAATGTAGCTGTTAGCAGCATGAATAAAAACGAACGATCAACCTTGCGTAACCGGAAAATTGGTTTCGTGTTTCAATCATACAACCTATTGCCAAAAACTACAGCAGTTGAAAATGTGGAATTGCCCTTACAATACAATCCGGTTTACACAGGCAAAGAACGTCGGGATAAAGCCATAAAAGCACTGGATGCAGTGGGACTGAGCGACCGCCTGTACCATAAATCGAACCAAATGTCGGGCGGACAGATGCAACGTGTGGCCATTGCCCGGGCATTGGTAAATGACCCGGTACTGATACTGGCCGATGAAGCTACCGGAAATCTGGACACAAGAACAGCTTACGAAATTATGGTGTTGTTTCAAGAATTACACGAAAAAGGCAGAACAATCATTTTTGTAACACATAATCCTGAACTGGCTGCATTTACAAGCCGTAACATCGTGTTGCGCGATGGGAAAGTCATCAAAGATGAACCAAATAAGCACATTGAATCGGCTAAGAAAATGCTGGATTCACTGCCTAAACAGGAAGATTAAAAAAAATACTTCTAACTTTTCCATGGATTAAATATTTGGGGAAATGTCTAAAAAACAAACATTATGAATATAGGAAATCTTATAAAAATATCACTTCGGGCACTCAACAACAATAAAATGAGAGCGTTCCTGACCATGTTAGGAATTATAATCGGAGTAGGATCGGTTATTACTATGTTGGCCATTGGTCAGGGATCAAAAAAAAGCATACAGACTCAAATTTCTGATATGGGCTCAAACATGATTATGATTCAACCCGGTGCCGGAATGATGGGAGGCGTTCGCCAAAGCAGCAGTGATATGCAGTCGCTTAAACTGGAAGATTATTTTTCTCTCCGTGATAAAACGTCCTATATTGCAGCCGTTTCGCCATCGGTGAGCAGTGGTGGACAATTTATTTATGCCGGCAATAATTATCCGGCAAACATATCTGGAGTTACTCCGGAATACCTTGATATAAGAAAACTCACCGTCGATCAGGGGAATGTTTTTTCGAGACAACAGGTTGCAAGTGCAGCCAAGGTTTGTCTGGTAGGGAAAACAATCATAAAGAATTTATTTCCTAACGGTGAAAATCCTGTAGGGAAAGTAATCCGGTTTAATAAAATTCCATTTACTATTATCGGAACATTAAAAGAAAAGGGATATAATACCATGGGAATGGATCAGGACAACATTGTGCTGGCACCTTATACCACCATTCAAAAAAGGGTATTGGCTATAACTTATATTCAGGGACTTTTTACTTCGGCACTCTCGGAAGACGTGACCGATAAAGCCACCGACGAAATTGAAACAATATTACGAACAAACCACAAATTAAAAGCCAGCGACCCTGACGATTTTAATGTCCGCTCACAAAAGGAATTAAGCACTATGCTTACTTCTACCACCGACATATTGACCATTTTATTGGCTTGTATTGCAGGCATTTCATTACTGGTTGGTGGAATTGGAATCATGAATATTATGTATGTTTCGGTTACCGAACGAACCCGTGAAATAGGACTGCGTATGGCCATTGGTGCCAAAGGAAAGGATATTCTGGCGCAGTTTATGATTGAAGCTATTTTAATCAGCTTTACAGGTGGTATTATTGGTGTAATCATTGGAATAGGCATTTCAGGTCTGGTTAAACTGGCTATTTCGTGGCCTATATCAATAGAACCCTATTCGGTGATTTTATCTTTTGTAGTTTGTACTATGATTGGCGTGTTCTTTGGTTGGTATCCTGCCAAAAAAGCTTCTCAAATGGACCCTATTGAAGCTCTGCGTTACGAATAATAACAGTCTCTAATAAAGTTGAGAAACCTGTCCCTTTTCTTTAAACAATTTTCTATCTTTGCAAAACTGAAACTTCAACATGACTCAACAACGAAACAATAAAATCATTCAAGTTCTCATTCATTTGGCTGCATGGGGATTCATAATTATACTTCCATTTCTTATTTTCTGGAAGTATAACGATACAGATATTTTACAAAAAATGCTGCATCATATTGTTATTATTACATCATTAATGATTGTTTTTTATGTCAACTATTTTATACTGATTGAACATTTTTTATTCAGGCAAAAGACATGGAAATTTATCGGTAGTAATCTCTTATTAATACTTTGTGTTGGTGCTGCTGTGTATTTTTGGAAAGAAGCTTCACCTTTAGTACTAAATCCAAGGTATAAAACTCCTCCGACATTAATTCCAAGACAAACATTATCAATCATCGCCGATGTATTCTCTATGTTGTTAACGTTGGGATTAAGTATGGCAACAAAAATGACAGGCAAATGGTACAAAACTGAGGCTGAACGACAAGAAGAAAAGAAAGAACGCACTGAAGCGGAACTTAAAAATCTCAGACAGCAACTTAATCCGCATTTTCTGTTTAATACACTCAACAATATATATGCATTAATTGCTGTAAGTCCTGATAAAGCTCAGGAGTCCATGCTCGAGTTAAGCAAGCTTCTTCGCTATGTGCTGTATGAAAATGATGGCAACTTT
>Ga0302215_10001555_pt1 | contig 16286 bp, 15 predicted proteins | sample II_Fen_N3_1_FD_194580 | JGI IMG/M metagenome (GOLD analysis project Ga0302215, IMG submission 194580) | Peat permafrost microbial communities from Stordalen Mire near Abisko, Sweden - II_Fen_N3_1 | ecosystem: Environmental > Terrestrial > Soil > Wetlands > Permafrost | place: Sweden: Abisko...
CCCCTATTATTTTTCCTATTCCAAAAGTAATGGCGGCAGCTATTAATCCGAAAACAATTTGTCGTGCACCCGAATACCAAAAGTTTTTCCCGGTAAAAAGTGTTATGGCAGCTCCAATCAGAAATAATCCTACTGTGCTCAGAATGACACTGGTAACAATGGCTGTTGTTCCCATCGTAAAAATAAACGGAACAACAGGTATTATCCCCCCGATAGTAAACATTAAAAATGAGTAAAAAGCTGCTTCAAAAGCAGAACCTTCTAGTTCTTCAGGGTTTATTCCGAGCTCTTCTTTTACTAGTACCTCGTGAGCGTGGGTTTTGTCTTTCATTATTTCGTGCGCCATAGAGTTTGCCTGATCTTCGGGAATTCCTTTTGCCATGTATATAAGAGCCAATTCTTTTTCTTCACCTTCCGGGTTTGTTTCAAGTTCTTCCATCTCTATAGCCATTTGGTTTTCGTACAGTTCTTGCGAACTTTTTACTGAAATCCATTCGCCAAGCGCCATTGACATTGCGCCTGCCAATAAACCCGCAATACCGGCTAACAGTACACCCTGATTTCCTCCTGTTGCACCGGCAACTCCCATCACTAAACTAAAAATGGACAATAATCCATCGTTTCCGCCCAATACAGCTGCACGTATGGCATTTCCACCTACAGATCGGTGTCTTTTTTCGAACCGTGCATGTTGTGAGCCACTTATATTTCTATCATTTTCAACGATTGACCAGAGGATTTTTACATGGTTGGTTTCGGCTCCGGTAATGGCCTGTTTATTCTTTTCTTTGGTTTTAATAATGGCGTTAGACAGACTTTTCTCTGTATCCATCATGGCACCAAGAACGTAATCGTAACTAATAATTTTGCCGATTAGATTTAGTGTTTTTGCGCGCCAGGAGGGTTTGATTAGGTTTTCAACAGGTAGATTTATTTTTCGGGCAAAGGCTTCGGCATGGCCTTGCTCAATTTCACTCATTCGTCGAAATACATCTGCAACTGCCTTGTCTGGCTCGTTTTCGGATAGCTTACGATAAAGATAACATGCGTCTATTTCCGTTTGTATGCTTTTATTTTTCATGATGGACTTCGTTTTATTGTCAAAGGTAACAAAAAATCAGTTATGAGCATAAAAAAAGAATCCTGAGCTTTAAGCTCAGGATTCGCTATTCTGTTATTCGGAGGCGTAACTCCTAAAAACGCGAAAGGTAGTAACGCCTTACTACCAATCTTTGTTAACCTTAAATCTAATACTATGAAAAAATCACGATGCAAAGATAAAGTGTATTTGGGACACTCGCAAGTATTTTCCGAAATATTTCTACTAAAAACGTGTTTTATAACATACTTTCAATATTTATGGTGTTTTTTACTATTTTTCATTGATCAAATCCGTTTGTCTTAGCAATTTCACGACTGATTTTAATTAAAATCCGATAGATTTTAATCCTAATCCTGTTTTTTCGTCTAATCCAAACACTAAATTCATGTTTTGAACGGCTTGTCCGGAGGCACCTTTCAGCAAATTGTCGATCATTGAAACAATCAACAGCTTGTCGTCATGTTTTTCCAAATATACTAGTCCTTTATTGGTATTTACTACTTGTTTCATATCCGGATTTTTATCGCTTACAAAAGTAAATGCTGCGTCTTTATAGAAATCATTGTATAGTTTTTGGGCTTCTTCCAAACTTAACAAGCATTTTGTATATACTGTGGCATAAATTCCACGTGCAAAATTTCCTCTGACGGGTATAAAGTTTATAGTTTGATCAAAACCTGCCTGCAATTGACGAAGCGATTGACCTATTTCACTCAAGTGCTGATGTCCGAAAGGTTTGTAAATGGAGATATTATTGCTTCTCCAGCTAAAGTGAGATGTCTCCGATGGCTTAACTCCTGCTCCTGTAGACCCGGTAATGGCGTTCACATGAACTTCGTCGGTAAGCAAACCGGCAGCAGCCAAAGGCAACAAAGCCAGCTGAATGGCTGTGGCAAAGCAGCCGGGATTGGCTATGCGCTTAGCCGCAATAATTTCCGAACGATTTAGTTCAGGCAGACCGTACACGAAATCGTGGTTAGAACTTTTTGCGCGATAGTCGGTAGATAAATCAATGATTTTGATAGACGCAGGAATTTCATTGTTGTCCATAAACTTTTTGCTGTCGCCATGTGCCGAGCACAAAAACAATGCATCCACTTCGCCAAAAGGTAACTCAGATGTAAACACTAAATCGGTTTCGCCAAACAAACCACTATGAACATCGGCAATTGGATTGCCGGCATTGCTGCTACTGTTTACAAATACGATTTCCACCGCCGGGTGATGAATCAAAATGCGCAACAATTCGCCGGCAGTATAGCCTGCGCCGCCTATTACGCCTACTTTAATTTTTGTCATATATCGAAATTATAAATTTATTATCAAATCATTCCGAAGTAGAATGAAGATTATCATCACCCACCCAATCAGCACCATCCACGTCCATATCAAGTAACTAAACTTGCGGTTTTTGTGGTGGAGCGTGTACATCAATAACAGATTGGCGATTACACCGCCCAGAGCTTCCAGTAAATGTAAGGTTCGCTCGGGTACTCTGTTTCTACCGTTTATTGCAGCTTGTTTATCAAATGCAAAAATAACTCCACTGAGCAAGTTGATTATTCCAAAGTAATACCAATACATGTAATTATGAATTATTCCAGCAAGTCCGGTCTCAAGCGTTTGGTTCGTTCAAGCGATTGTTGATGATTCCATTCATCCACTTTGGCCTGATGCCCTGACAGGAGAATATCCGGCACTTTCCAACCTTTATATTCAGCAGGGCGTGTATAAACCGGCGGTGCGAGTAGATTATCCTGAAACGAATCGGAGAGAGCAGATTGCTCGTCGCCAATGGCTCCGGGAATGAGGCGCACAATTGCATCAGTCATAATAGCGGCCGGAAGTTCTCCACCGGTGAGTACATAATCGCCTACAGTTATTTCTTTTGTAATGAAGTGTTCGCGTATGCGATGGTCAATGCCTTTGTAATGTCCGCAAAGAATAATCAGATTGCCAGACATCGACAGATTGTTAGCCATTTTCTGATCGAACTTTTCACCATCAGGCGAGGTATAAATTATTTCGTCATAATTTCGCTCACTTTTCAGCAATGATATTATATGATCAACAGGTTCAATTTGTAGTACCATTCCGGCACTAAAACCAAAAGCATAATCGTCTACACGACGATGTTTGTTGGTGGTATATTCGCGCAGATTATGCACGACAATTTCTACCAATCCTTTTTCTTTGGCTCGTTTAATGATAGAATAGTTCAGCGGACTGTCCAATAATTCGGGAACAGCGGAAATGATATCAATGCGCATTCTCTCTGATTAATAATGAGGATGCAAAGGTACTAAATTAATGTCATGATGTGATAATATGACGATATGATAATGTGATAATGAGTATTAGCGGAAGTGCTAATATCATATTAAAATAGTGGGTTGAGGATGTGATATAGCAATAGTTTTGAAACTATATTTCTATATCCATTAATCATCTGATGATCAAATCGCCTCAATATAAATTTGCTGCCATCCATTTACGTAGAATATCTGGCGATTTTCCGCAACGCTGGGCATAGTCCAGAAACTGATTTTCGTCAATCTTACCAATCATGAAATATTTGGACTGCGGATGAGCAAAATATAAACCGCACACCGAGGCATTTGGGAACATTGCTCCGTTTTCGGTTAGTGTTATCCCAACTTCGGTAAATTTCAACAGGGGTTCCAGTTCAAAGATGATAGATTGATCCGGTAATGAAGGATAGCCCACTGCCGGACGAATGCCGCTATAAGTGGTTTTAAGCATTTCTTTTATCGATAAGTTTTCATCGGGAGCATAGCCCCAGTACTCACGTCGAACTTTGAAGTGAAGCCATTCGGCAGCCGCTTCGGCCAGACGATCAGATAAGGTTTTTGCCAGTATGGAATGATAAACATCATCGTCTTTTTCAAATGTCGCGGCATAAGCTTCCACGCCCTGAATGGTAGTGGCAAAAGCTCCGACATAATCATTTTCGGGTGCTACAAAATCGGCCAACGAATAGCAGAAACCATCGGTGGCAGGATGCTGTTGGCGTAGCATAGGCAGTGTTATGGTGTTACCGTTATTTTCGATGAAAATATCATCGCCCAGAGCATATCCCAGAAATGCACCAAAACTAGCATTGACAGAAACTATTTTTTCGTCAAGCATGTTGCGTAGCATCTCTTGTGCATCTTTGAACAGTTTCAATGCTTCTTCAGCTCTAGGACGGTCGGCTGCAGGAAATTGCTGCAACCAGGTGGTTTTGCATGAAAGGCAGTCGTGCACAGTTTCAATTCCTTCATATTTACCGGACATACGCCAGGCCATAAAGAAAAATCCCCAGTCGATAAAAGGTACTATTTCACGCAAGTCGATATCTGTTAGTTGAATCAATCCGAGAGTATTGGGTTTGGAAGGAATGTAGCTCATTGTATTGTTTTATGGTTACAGGTAAGCGTTTTAGTTGAAAGGTGCTTACAAAGAATTTTGTTCCCTATAGAACGCAAAAATACATGAAAAAGTTGTAAGTTTGTGGTTTAAGAAATCATTCATAAATAAAGTCATGAAAAACCTACTTATTGTATGCTCGTTATTAGTAGCTGTTCTTGCTACTGCTCAAACATCAACTAAAACTAATCTTGCACAAGTGCCGATGGTGCTGACAACTTTTGATACCATCAGGTTGCAGGCCCCCGACACATTGGGTGGTAAACCGCTTATGCAGGCTATTTCGCGCCGTAAAACCGATCGTTCGTTCGATTCGCGGAATCTTTCACTGAGGCATCTTTCAGAGATTCTTTGGGTGGCAAACGGTGTAAATCGTGCCAAAGGAAAACGAACTGTGCCTTCAGCTATGGGACTTTATCCGTTGCAAACTTATGCGGTACTTGCTAACGGTATTTATTTTTACAACCCACAGAAGCATCAGTTAGAGCCGGTAGTAAAAGGAGATTTCCGAAACCTGGCAGGAACCCAGAATTTTGTAGAAGTTGCTCCGCTTAATTTGCTTTTTATAGCCAAAGCCCGAAATGCAAATGACAATTTCCAGAGTGCAATCATGGATTCGGGATATTGTGGGCAAAATGTGTATTTGTATTGTGCTTCGGAAGGGCTACGAACTGTGGTACGTGCTAGTGCAAAGGATGCGGAATTGCTTAAAGCCATGAATCTGGGTTCGAATTATAAATTTATTCTGGCTCAAACAGTAGGATATTAATCAATTGACAATTATTTACAAAGCGAAAGTGACGAAGATATTTCCTTCGTCACTTTTTTTGTGCTCTATAAAGTAGGGATATTCATTCCGGTAATTTTCCGGTACAAATCAAGAGCATAGATGTCGGTCATCCCCGAGATATAATCGAGTACAGCCATTATTTTTCCATAAACAGTTGGGCTATTGGTTTCGTACTGCTCGGGGATACGCATCAAAAGCTGTTCAGAGTAGGCTTTTTCGGGACTCAAAACGGCTGTTACCAGATGTTCAAGTAAAGTCAGGATGATTTTATAACCCGCCAATTCCACATCCAGCACTTCCTGCGATCGATAAATCTTTGCGAAAGCTTTTTTTGAACAAGTCTCGTAGGCCTGAGCCGAAAGTTCCGGTATCTTTTTTATAAGTGACGAAGTAAAGGTACCATTCAGTATAGCCTCTTCGTTTTCGGCAAACACAGTAGAGCATTCTTCTATCAATTGTCCGATAACCGATGACCGTAGGTAAGCAATTTGTTCGTTTACGTCGGTTACCATCAACATTGTTTCCTGTCGGCGCGCTTTCCGGTCATTATCAAAAAAATTCAGAAACAATTCTTTCGTTTCATCGGAAGTAAGGATACGAAGTTTATGAGCATCTTCAATGTCCATAATCTGATAACAAATATCATCGGCTGCTTCAACCAAGTAAACCAATGGATGACGCACATAACGATTGGGGTTCTGAGGTGAACGAGGAATTCCCAGCTCCGAAGCAATTTTCTCAAAATCCGCTTTTTCAGAGTCGAAGAATCCGAACTTTTGTTTCTTCTCGTCGGAATGAATCGATGCATACGGGTACTTCACGATAGATGCCAGCGTACTGTAGGTCAACACAAACCCTCCCGGCCGACGTCCGTTAAACTTGTGAGTAAGTAACCGGAGTGCATTGGCATTTCCCTCAAAGCATGTAATGTCTTTCCATTCTTCGTTGGTCATTTCTGCTTTCAAATGCTGACCGTTGCCTTCAGAAAAATAGGTGGCAATTGCTTTTTCGCCCGAATGACCGAAAGGAGGATTTCCCAAATCGTGCGCCAAACAAGCAGCCGAAATAATAGAGCCTATTTCTTCCAGATAAGGAGTTTCTATATGCTTCTTCAGCTTCAGTTTATGCGCCACACTTACACCCAACGACCGCCCTACACATGCCACTTCCAGACTATGCGTTAGTCGGTTATGCACAAATACACTTCCCGGCAATGGAAAAACCTGTGTTTTATTTTGCAATCTGCGAAACGGAGCGGAGAAAATCAGTCGGTCATAATCGCGCTGAAATTCGCTGCGATCATCATCTCGTTTTGCATGATAGGCTTCCTGTCCGAAGCGTTTAGTAGATAAAAGTTGGTTCCAGTTCATTTTTATTACATGTTAGTTGGCTTCACCGATATACAACCGCTTTGCTCATGATATTAGTTCACTTCGTTCACGACAGTTGCTTCGCGATATTAGCCTTCGGCGTTATTGATAGATACTTGTTCGCTTCGCTCACGATATTTTTTGCGTTATTTTCTACACTGAAATATCAACTCACAAAGTGAGTGAATAACGTGAGCGCAGCGAGCAAATAACGGCGAAGCTTACTATCAACGAACGAAGTGAGTAAATATCAGCGCAGCGAAATCGTTATTGTGGCATATGATAATTTTTTAGTTCAGCTCTCAGTTCTTTACTCTTTCCATCAGTAACTTTATCCATCCATGCCCAGAACTTATCGCCATGATTCATTTCGCGCGTGTGACATAACTCATGAAGAATTACATAATCTATCAAATATGCCGGTAACAGCATCAGGTAAAGCGAAAGGTTAATACTCTTAGCCCGCGAACAACTTCCCCAACGGGTTTTACTCGACTGGATTTTGACGTCTGTGAATGTAAAACCATACTTGTCGGCAAGTTGTTTTGTCCGGTCCGGCAATAGTCTTTTAGCTTCTTTGCGCAAAAAATAACTTATTCCGTTCCAAAAATACTGTTGGTTTTCCTCCGTTGTGCAATCTGTTCCTACCGGAAATTCAATGCTTAGAGTGCTACTTTTTAATGCAAAATAGATATTCTTTCTGTTTACCGCTTTAGCTTCAACGACAAAAGTCAAGGTTTGAAGTTTGGAGTTTTCATCTATCAGAATATTCCTTGTTTGTAGACCTTTTTCAAGCTTCGCCTGTTTCTGAATTAGTTTCGTACGAATAGAATTAATAAATTTCATTGCATCATCTTCGGATGCACGAGGCGGCAGAGTTACCTTCAGCCCTGAATTTAATATACGAACACGAATGTGTTTCGACCGCTCATTGCGTATAAATTCGATAGTTCCTAACGTTGGGTCTGAAAGCATTTTCTACTTATGAAAAAAAGATTGTATTTGATATTAGTACAAAGGTACATTTTTTCCATCCAAAAAATAACGGTTTATCGTCTGAAACGAATAACTTTGCATAAAATTATAACATTGGATTTTGGGTTACACTTTATCGGACTTTGTCCTCGTAATTTGTATCTCGCAACTCGTAACTAATTTATGATAAAAGCAGTAAATATACACAAGAGCTTTGGTGAACTGGAAGTGCTTAAGGGGGTTGACTTAACAGTGGCAAAAGGTGAAATAGTTTCTATTGTAGGACCCAGTGGTGCAGGAAAAACGACATTACTTCAGATTCTGGGAACGCTCGATAAGCCCAATACAGGCGAAGTGTTTGTAAATGGTGTTGATTTCAGCAAACTAAATGAAAAGGAATTGGCGGCATTCAGAAATCGCCATATTGGTTTTATTTTCCAGTTTCATCAGTTGTTACCTGAGTTTACAGCGTTGGAAAATGTAATGATTCCGGCTCTTATTGCCCGAAAGGATAATAAAAAAATGGCTCAAAAGGCCAAAGAATTATTGGCTTATCTGCAGTTGGCCGATCGTATGGAACACAAACCATCCGAACTTTCGGGAGGTGAGAAACAGCGTGTAGCTGTAGCTCGTGCTTTGATAAATGATCCGTCGTTGATTCTGGCTGATGAACCATCGGGAAGCTTAGACTCCAAAAACAAAGATGAATTGCATAAACTTTTGTTTGAACTGCGCGATAAATTTGGTTTGACGGTGGTGATTGTAACACACGATAAGGAACTGGCTGCTCTTTCCGACAGGGTTATTGAAATGAAGGATGGACTTGTTCAGTTGACAGTCATTTAGTAGTCCCGCCGGGAATCGAACCCGGATCTAGTGTTTAGGAAACACTTGTTCTATCCATTGAACTACAGGACCCTTTTTTAGGGTGGCGCAAAATTACATTTTTTTACCGATATATAAAACTATGCGAAGTTTTTTCAACTCAAAAGATGGGATCTTGCATATAAATAAATTTTTTTATTATATTTGTGTTCGCTCTTTGGAGTATTTGTAAAATTCTCGGTAAAGTTATATGATTAATCAATAGTAGTTTGGCTATGACTGTAAATGTGTTCTTTCTTTTATTTGCTATAATAGTGGGTGGTTTTATAACTAGTATTTTAATCAGATCAAAGTCAGGTCTAAGGGTATTAATGTATCACAAGCTTAGTCTAAATACAAATGACAATCTGACAGTAAGTGTGGATATGCTTGAAAAACAGCTACTATATTTGAAAGAAGAGAATTATCACCCGATAACTGTACAACAGCTGATTGAATACCAATATCAGAAAGCCAAACTTCCTAAAAAGCCAATTCTTCTGACATTCGACGATGGATATGAGAATAATTATACTTATTTATATCCCTTGCTGAAAAAACACGCATTAAAAGCCACAATTTTTCTTCCGGTAGCATATCTTGGTAGTTTAAATGAATGGGACGAAGGTGACGACCCAATCATGAATGTCGAAAAGTTGAAACAAATAGATTCTTCATTGATCGAATTAGGGCTACATTCATTCATTCATCGAAGTTATAGAGAACTTACTAAAGCAGAATTAATTGATGATATTAATCAATGTAAGTCGATTCTCATGGAAAACTCTATTCCTTATGTTCCGGCAATTACGTATCCGTACGGAGATTATCCCCGTGAGCAAAGGAGATATGAACAATTCAAAGAAACACTCTTAAATAACGAAATTCGCTTAGGCTTCCGAATAGGTAACAGAATTAATAAAATTCCAGTTGCAGATCCTTTCTGTATTCAACGGATAGATATAAAAGGAACAGATTCATTCTCAAGATTTAAGCTTAAGATTTTATTGGGTAGAATCAAGATTTTTTGAAAAACAGTGACTGTAATCGTTTGCTCGACAAATCTTCCACAAGACTAATTTTAATATGAGTAAGAATAAATTCTTTGTAGTATGGGAAGGCAAAGAACCCGGCATATACCGTTCGTGGGAAGAATGTAAGCGACAGATTCATGGTTACGGTGGTGCTTTATATAAAGGGTTTGCAACAGAAGCTGAAGCTCGTGAAGCTATGTCTTCTCCATGTTGGGATTACATTGGGAAAAATGCCAAAGAAAAAAAACCTACAAAAGAAGAAATTGCTAAAGTTGGGACACCTGTTTTCGAAAGTCTTTCGGTAGATGCTGCTTGTAGTGGAAATCCGGGTGCGATGGAATACCGGGGTGTATATACCAAAACAGGAGAAGAAATTTTCCGTCAGGGGCCATTTGCAGAAGGAACGAATAATATTGGAGAGTTTCTGGCCTTGGTTCACGGGCTGGCTTTTTTGAAACAAAAGAATAGTACTCTACCTATCTATACCGACAGTAAAACAGCTTTGGCGTGGGTGAAAGCCAAAAAGGCTAAAACCAAACTTGAAAAGAGTGGTGTAAATGCTACTCTTTTTGAATTAGTGTCGCGAGCAGAAGCATGGCTGCAACAAAATGAGTACACAACGGAAATACTGAAATGGGAAACTTCTGTTTGGGGTGAAATACCGGCGGACTTTGGACGAAAATAAATCACTCACTGAGTATTTTATCATTCTGCTTTTGAGCAAGTATCAGCAAGGATATAAAGAACACGAAAATTGATAGTGCATTTATAATGATAAATGTATCTTCGAACATGCTGAAAACAATAAATACAGCTGAAAATGCAAGCGATAAGAAATATATTTTTCTCCCGAAATAGATTGGTAACAACATCAATGCGAATATAATACCCGCCCAAATGCCACTTTCCATAGCAAACTGCAAAAACTGATTGTGTGTGTTGTGTTTTGCCTGAAGATCCAGCTTTAGCCCTTTTTCCTCATACTTTTGGAATAATGCGGGTTTCACTCCTGAATAACCAACCCCCAACCACGGATATGCATCAATAATTTCTACTGATGATTTCCATATTTGTATGCGAGGATCAATTGTCGATATATCGTTTTCATACTTCACGCCTTTGTCTATTAACCGCGTGGTTTTTAAAGTAGACAGGCTGGCTATGAGTAGACCAACAATCAAAAATGATATAAAGATTATTTTCTTTTTCCTGAAGGTATAAACAGCACCAGCCATCAGTACGAATATAAAGGACATTATTCCCGATCTCGATCCTGAAACATAGATTACCAGTGCAAAAATGGCAAAGATTAGTATTGCCAGGCAAACATTTTTTAAGGAGAGCTTTTGTCCGGTCTTGATTAAGTATATCAGTGCAGCAACCGAAAGACTGATATTGACACCCACAGATGCCCGGTGTTTAAAATAAGGAGAGATAAATAGCTGAAATATTTTGATGTCTTCAATAAGGTTGTGTTTGTTTGTGCCTAAAGGAATACCTTCAACATCGCCAATCAATATATTAAAACGGTATAAATAGAAGTAACATACCACTAAAACACACGAAATAAAACATCCTACAATGTAAAAAAGTAAAATTTGCTTCAGGTTGAAAAATCTATTGACATGAAGTATCAAAAGGATAGGTAGGAATATGAGTGATAGCTGTGTATCGAGTAATTTAGCCAACAGAGCAGAGAAATCATTGTGTATTAGTGAGACAATAATTCTTCCCAAAATCAGGACACTTATCAGATATAATGGCAGATAATAAGATTTTTTGGAATTGGGTTTTTGCTTATAGTTGATTGAAAAAAGGCAAGATATAAGCCAAATTGCAAGAGAATATCTAACAATTGGTTGTGGGAAGTTTAAACTAAATGCAAGCAATAGAAAAGCGAAATAATTTACTTTTTCTAAGCTGGATTTTAGCTCGAATTTTGTCATCTATTTATAGAAATTATAATGTTGTGAAGTCAAGCGTGAGTAAGAATATAAACGCGCAGATTAGCTATTTATTTCTGATTGCACTTCTTGCCCAGGAATATTTGTAAAAAGAAGATCTAGCAAGTGTTTTGCTAATTATCAATCCATAATAACCATCCAAAACACCTAATTTGATAATATACGTTTTAAAGAATCGGAAAGCCCCTTTTATGTAGGGTGTAATCCACAGAATGTTTTTTCCCTTTTTAGCCAGTATATCAGCATTCATCCGGGCATATTTTTTTTCTTTCTCTTGATGTTCTGTGATGGTGGAACATGTAAAATGCAGTAAATCCCCTTTAAGATGTTTTACATCTTTATTTTCGTTAACAGCTATTGATTCATGCACTTCCTTTTGAGTCCAGTTTGTTACACTACGGTTGAATAATCTAACATGTTTATCAGGGTACCAGCCGCAATGTTTGATGGCCGTTCCGCAATAATGATTTCTGATATTGAATGAATAATAAGGCTTCGACCATTTGTCCTTTTCTGCATAAATGGAGCTTTTCAACTCAAGCGAGAGCGACTCATCGGCATCAAGCGAAAGTATGTAGTCGAACTTAGCATGTTCAGTTGCAAATCTTTTTTGGTTACTATACCCATCAAACCTTCGTTGAATAAATCTTGCTCCATTTTGTTGGCAAATTTCTTCGGTCTTATCAGTAGAGAATGAATCTACCACCAGAATATCATCGGCAATTCCGGTTAATGATTCCAGGCAGCGGCCAATGTTTCTTTCTTCGTTATATGTTATGATTATGACTGATAAAGGCATAGTAATCGTTTTGATTTTAAAATTCTGGATTCTGTTTTTTGAAGCCAATATTAAAATTGGTTTGATTTGAGGAGATAAAATGGTTTGTTGAAAAGTCTAACGAAAAAGATATAAAAGCGCAAGTGCTTTAGTTTTTTTGTTGCCTTCTCAGAGCCGATAAGTTTTGCGAAATAAGAAGTTTCATGAATAATTCTCCTTGTTGAAAACCCTTTTCGTATCATTTTCTTAATCAATTCTTGAAGTCCATTTTCTTCAAAAGAACTAATCTCTTCTCTTTCTTTATTGGTAATACTCTTTCCAATCAAGGGAAGGCAATGATTCCACTTCTTGAAGACATATATAATATTCCGATAATAAACCGCATTCGTTTTCCCTCTGGAAAAGTGTTCTAATTCAATGTCATACGCAACATAATTTGTATAACCATTAATTGCTGATTGAATAGAAATATCAAGATCATATGCATGAAAACCCTCTAGTTTCTCATCGAATTTTATTTTCATCATTAAGTTTCTACTTATTGACAACATTACTCCATCCAGCAAGATAGCTCCTCGCTTTGAGTGCTCGTAATTCTTTGGTAATTTTAGCCTTTCTGTTTCTTTTTTGCCTGTTTTGTCAGATTGTATAATATTTATATTTAGATTTAATTTCGACCATGAGATTGGAACACGTGCAACCAGGTCGACGCCAGCTAAACCAATGATTCCTGTCCCAGTAGCTCGTAAATGATTTATAAGTCTTTCTCCCCAATTTTGAGTGTGAAACAATACATCTTCGTGTACAAAACAAATGTAAGGATATTTGCTTTTGGCAAAACCGGTGTTATAAGCCGAGCAAATAGAGTAAGAGTTATCAGAATTGTCAATCGAAATAAGCTCATATTCGATACCTATAGTTTTGTCTATGTTATTTACAAACGTACTTTTAAGCTCTTTGTTTTTAGAGCAGACAATTATTGAAAGCATAAGCTTATTAGTTTAGCTTGGTTAATCCATTCTTACAAATGTATGTTTTTTCGAGTTGTTTCCTTCGGCAGATTTCAAGATTATCGTCCTGACTAACCCAATTGATGGGATGAAACAGATGATAAACGATAGCCAGATTTCGAACTGACTTAATTTTATATCCTGAACCAATAAAACGCCATGTTAGATCTGCATCTTCTCCTACTGCAGGTAGTACGTAGTCTTCGTCAAATCCATTTATCTGGTAAATTGCATCTTTCGAAAAGGACATATTACATCCGAGTAAATTGTTTAGTTTTCTTCTTTTCGGAATGAAACCTAAAAATCCATCAGGCGAGATGAAAAATGATTCCTCAAAATGTCTGATCTTCATTTTTGTAAAGAGGACCTTTTTGATGAGTTTTTTTTGAATATGAGTGATATCAAGCTTTTCATTAAGTAGATAGTTTGAACCTTCATTATCAAGTATAACCCTTTTACCGGCTAAAATAGTATTTGAATCTGCAAAACGTATATGCATTTCAACGAACTTTCTATGCAAAACACAGTCTCCATCAATGAAGATTAACCAGTCAGACTGAGCTGAGCGAATGGCCATATTCAAAGCTTTATTTTTTCTCCAGCCTTCATCTTTTTGAGTTAAATGTTTCCATGGTTGTTCAAAAGGATATTGATTTATAAATTCTTTTACAGAGGGGTTTTCACCGTCCTCAGTGATAATTATTTCAAAATCTTTTTCTGTTTGGAAATGAAGGGAGTCCAGAATTACTTTTAAAAATGGAGTATTATTATAAATGGCAATTATTAGCGAAGCTTTCATTCTTTTTAATAAAATTCAGGTAAACCTTTAATGAAGCATTGTACTTGATTAAAGAACGTTACAAAATTACACTATTTTAAGCAGATAATCTAAACGCTTTTGTACAAACTCATCAACCTGGCTGCAATTTTGTCGTCGGTGAAATTCTGGGCGTGAAATAATCCTTCCTGTTTCATTGTTTTTTTCAGTTCGGAGTTATGCAAAATGGTGTGAATTGCACTACCAATCTCATGAGCATTCTGAGGCGATATATACAGGCTAAACTTACCACCGGTTTCTTCAAAGCAGCTTCCTGATGACGTAACTACAGGTGTTTCGCTGCAGAGAGCTTCCAGAATAGGAATACCGAAACCTTCGAATATAGATGGATAAACGAATAATTGTGCCATTTGGTAAATAGCAGGTAAATCAATCGTTTCTGCCTGATGCAAAAAAAGAATACTGGTTGAGAGATTAAGTTGTGCAGCCAACTGTTGTAACTCATTGGTATAATTTGTTTTTCGACCAACAATAACTAATGGGATATCAATTTTTTCCTGATAAATGGCCTGAATGATTGAAGCAATGTTCTTTCGGGGTTCTATTGCCCCTACAAACAGGAGATAATCTGAAGGAAGTTTATATTTATTACTGATTGCCCGTTTTTCTTCCACAGAAGCTGTTTGCCTGAAAATATTATTGCATCCTTGATATACAACTTCTACTTTTGTGGGGTCAGCATCGAAGAATTCGATGGCGTCTTGCTTTGATTGCTCACTAATAGCAATAATCCTGTCGGCTATCCGGCAACTGTATAAATTTTTAGCTGTGAAGATTTTTCGATACGATGCACCATATAATTCCGGATACCGAATAAAAATAGCATCATGGAAGGTGACAATCTTCTTTATTGGTAACTTCTCTATCCCTATCGGTAACTCCTGACTTAGACCGTGGAAAATATCATCGCCATATCGCATTATCTCAGCATTCAATCCATAACTCCTCCAAAGTGATGATGGTAGAAACTTATAAATCCCATCTGGTTGAATAATCGAAGTGTTTTGAGCATTTATCGGAACTTCGAGTTTAATATCTGGGGTGTATAAGTCGTACCGGTTGTCAGGGAAATATTGACTCAGTATGCGTATCAAATCGCGACTGTAATTACCCAGTCCGCGTTGATTACAGAATAATCTTTTGGCATCATATCCTATTCTCATAACCTTTATTTTATAGGATTCTGGGTTTAAAATTCAGTACAATAATTGTTTATTCTCTCTACCGATTCGGCCTCATCCAATTCAGCAGCAGCTGCATATAAAGTTGCGATTCTGGATAATACAGATTTATTTTCAGATAGACGCTTAAAACTTTTATATCGGTCTGTTTTAGAGATTGAACGCGAAAACTGCATTCTGTTGATGTCGATGAGTGTAAACAGATAACTGTCTTTTTCTTTTTTGTATAAGATATTGCCTGGCGACATATCATAATGCAAAACACCTTTGCTGTGAAAATGCGCTATGTATTTAGCAAGACCTTGCAGCAAAGCATCATCTGTTTGTTTACCAATCATCAATTCGCGTATATCAGAATAATCCTTTTCGTATATTGATACAAAGAAACTATAACTAAGTAGTCCAGCGATTTTCTGCTCAATATAGGCTATAGGCATGGGTGTGTCAATTCCAAGTTCCAATAATCTGAGAGCATACTCATAGGCTCTTTTTGCTTTTGACGGGCGGAAAAATGTATATGCAATTCTGTTTATTAAATGTGGTCTTTTATAACGCTTTACGATTATGTCAACTCCTTCTACCGTGTAAGATTTAAGTTGATTGCGTGCCGTAAAAACTAATTCTCCTTCTTGATCGAAAGTTGTTGGAATATTTGAGATGAACGAACTTAATGCGCCGTATGTAGGGTTTATAACAATTTTCATAAATCAGAAAAGTATATTTTCAATTCGTTGGATAATTTGTTCGGGAGCAATCTGATACAGGCAGGCATAATCCTTTCTGAAGCATGGCTTTTGTCCGTAAACCGAGCACGGACGACATGACAAATCAACCTGAACTGCATTGTCAGTAGATTGATTCCAGCCCATGAAACCGGCATATGGATGAGTTGCCCCCCAAAGCGAAACGACTCTGGTATTAACCAGCGATGCCAAATGCATATTGGCAGAA
>Ga0302215_10001557_pt1 | contig 16269 bp, 15 predicted proteins | sample II_Fen_N3_1_FD_194580 | JGI IMG/M metagenome (GOLD analysis project Ga0302215, IMG submission 194580) | Peat permafrost microbial communities from Stordalen Mire near Abisko, Sweden - II_Fen_N3_1 | ecosystem: Environmental > Terrestrial > Soil > Wetlands > Permafrost | place: Sweden: Abisko...
ATTATTTTCTCTTGTGACAAACCAATTGCCTATAAAATATCCAATACCCATACCGCCCAAAGCTCTCATAAAGCCAGCATTAAATACATAATTAAAGGATTGAACGTGATGACCAAAGTGTTGATTATCGGCATGGAATAAAAAGGCATAGCAGAAAAACGTAAGTAATGCCACGAAAAGGTCAACATTTTTCTTTTCATAATTTTTTATAATGTAAAAATAGAATAGATACCCCCAAAAGAGAGAAGAAACATACCATAGTTGAGGGTTATTTCCCAAATTTAACGTTAAACCCATATTATTTAAGAAAAATAAAGATAAAATATCATAGTAAGGCGTAAATTCAACTAAATGAAAAATTGAAAATATAAAATATGACAGTGTAACTACAGGAATTAATGGCCAAAGTCGCAATATTTTTTTCTTTGCAAAATTGCAAAAGGAGATACTTTTGTTGAAGGTGTAAACAAGGAAAAATCCCGCAATAATAAGGAAAAAATCAACACAATGCAATGCGTTATCTTGCATATCTTTTAATTGAGATAATGCAAAAGATGGTTGTATCGGTGTATTATATGAAAGTATGTTTACCGCAAAGGCGCCAAAGTGGTGGACTAGAATAAAAATAATAAATAGGACCCTAAGAAATTCTATATTTTCTAATTTATGCAGGGTTTTATTCATTATTTCTCCCATAGATAACCCTTGGAAACGTGTGCTTCAATTTGTTTTTTTGTAAATTCGAACATATCATCCGAAGTCAAAGCCTCTTTGTACCAGTCTACTGTGAATTCAATTGCTTCGTAGAAGGACAATTTCGCTTCCCAATCTAACATTTTATAAGCTTTTGTTACGTCCAAGCTAAGCAACGTGTTTTCGTGTACTTGATTCGGGGTTGATTTGTCAACGACTTTACCTTTTCCATAGTAGTTCACAAGGTATTCTACAACATCCCAAACTGTTTTGTTACATTCAATCGGCGGTCCAAAGTTGAAACCGTCAGCAAACGTTATGGGGTCTTCGATTAATTTTTGTCCGACTCTCAGGTATCCTGAAAGTGGTTCCATAACGTGTTCCCAGGGCCTTGTAGCTTTAGGGCTTCTGATTTCGATATCTTTCCCTTCTTCAATAAATCTTATGCAGTCAGGGATAAGTCTGTTATCAGACCAGTCGCCTCCACCGATAACGTTTCCGGCTCTTACAGAAGCGATTGCTTTGCCGTGTTTTGCGTAATCTTTTGGATTGAAGTAAGAATTTCTGTATGAAGAAATCATTAATTCAGCACAACCTTTTGATGCTGAATAAGGGTCGTAGCCGCCCATTCTGTCAGTTTCTTTATAACCCCAAATTTGTTCAACATTTTCGTAGCATTTGTCAGAGGTAATCATAACAACAGTTTTAATAAAGTCAAATTTTCTGACCGCTTCTAAGATATTTATTGAACCCATAACGTTTGTTTCATAGGTGTTTTTAGGATTGTCATATGCGGTTCTCACCAAAGCTTGAGCTGCAAGATGGAAGATAACTTCCGGCTTGTATTTGGAGATTGTTTCTTCAAGTTTTGCACTGTCTCTAACGTCACCTTTTACATCGGCAAATAAATGCTCTTCAAGATGTGACGCTTTGTAGTTTCCACGTTCTGAATAAGGCTCAAGAGCGTATCCTACAACGTTTGCACCCATCATTGTCAGCCAAATTGACAACCAACTTCCTTTAAAGCCAGTATGTCCTGTAACTAAAACGGTTTTACCTTTATAAACATTGTTAAAATTTGACATTTATTATTTCTCCATCTTTATTTTTATGCTAAATTACTATTTTCTTTCCACCAATTGATTGTCATTTCCAGGCCTTCATCAAGGTCGTAGCGTTGTTCCCAACCGATAGACTTTAATTTATCGTTATTTCCGACAACCACATCGTCGCCGAATGCTGCGGGGATTGCGCCCCATAAAATTTCGCCATTGAAATTTGTTTTTTCTGCAATTTTTTCAACCACTGTGCGTAGTTGGACTGGTTTTCCCGAGCAGATATTCACTGCGCCCTTAAGCTCGCTTTCAAACACTTCTACAATTCCATTTGCAGTGTCAAAAACGTGCAAATAATCTTGGAATTTTAAGCAATCGCTTACTTTTACGTCTTCACCGTTTAGGCATGAATTAATAACCGAAGGCATCAATCTTGCCGGTTTTTCATTGGGTCCATATAAGTTAAAAATTCTTGGCCATTTAAAATCAATTCCGTTTTGTTCGCAAAAAACTTCTGCAATATTAAAAATCGCGTTCTTGGTTTTTGCATATAAAGCTTTAGCATCTGTAGGAGTCAAGCCTTCAGTGAAATACCCGTGCTTGTAATTATATTCTGAAATGGTTCCGGCGCCTAAAAATTTCTTTCCACCGTGCTTATAAAAGCTGTTTAACAAATTAAGGGTTGCAATCGTCCAGTCTAGATTTAAGTTTGCAACGTGGCATTTCGGACCAACGTACCAAGCTAAGTGGATTAGATTTTCAAAAGGATGTTTTGCCAAGAAATTATCAACGGCATTTGAGTCCATCAAATTCATTTCGTATTGAATCAAGCCTTCTTTTTCTTCCGCAAAAGGAGGATAAACTAATGAATGGACTTCATAACCTCGCTTTATTAGTTCAGCAACTACATTTGAACCAATAAAACCAGTTCCTCCCGTAATTAAAACTTTTTTTTTCATTTTGAATTTCCCTACCATCCTTACATGCAAAAAATTAACAGAAAAACTTCTATTAATTTTTGCAAAGTCATAAAATTTTCTATATTTTTCCTGCAAAGCTAACAAAGGCGTTTTGCTTTTCCCAAACTTTCCAAGGAGCTTCGTTATTCCACATTTCATCGAGCTCAATTTTGTCTCTTAATGTGTCCATCGGACGCCAGAACCCACTGTGTTTATAGGCATTTAGCTGACCTTCATTTGCAAGTTTTTCTAAAGGTCTTCTTTCAAATATTTCATTGTCATTATTTGCTTCGATGTAGTCAAGAACTTCAGGTTCGCAAACAAAGAATCCACCATTTATCCAAGAACCGTCGCCTTGAGGTTTTTCTTTGAAAGAGGTAATTTCGTTGTTCGCTGTAATGTTTAATGCGCCAAATCTTCCTGAAGGTTGAACAGCTGTCATTGTCATTAATTTGTTGGATTTTTTATGGAAATTGACCAATTCATCTATGTTTACGTCACTGACTCCGTCGCCGTAAGTTAACAAGAAAGGTTCGTTTCCTACATAATCTTGTGCTTTTTTTATTCTTCCGCCGGTCATTGTGTCTTTTCCAGTGTATAACATGGTGACTTTCCACGGCTCGGTTCTCATTTTGTGAAGCTCAACAGAATTTGTTCTCATATCGACAGTAACGTCAGAGTACCTTTGATAGTAGTGAACAAAATAGTCTTTTATCATGTGGGATTTGTACCCGGTTAAAATCACAAAATCATTGAAGCCATAATGTGAATAGATTTTCATTATGTGCCAAAGGATTGGGTATCCGCCGATTTCTACCATTGGTTTTGGTTTAGATGCTGTTTCTTCACCTAATCTTGTCCCAAGACCTCCGGCTAATATTAAGACTTTCATCCCATTGCTCCTTTCAAAACATCAATATTAAGCAATATCCTAACTATACAAAATATCGTAACATGAAGAAGCGAAAATACAATTAGTGGTTTTTGATTAATTTCGTTTCTCAAACGTGATGTTAAACGGTTTATTTATGCATAGATTATAATTGCCGAGTTTTAATTTAAAAATTCTGTTTTTGTAATTGTTAAAATCTCTTATTGTTTGGAGCTTTTTCTCGAGAAGTTTGTCTTCGTCAAAAATTGATGCAGATTTATTGTGTTCGATGATTTTGTCAAACCATTCAGAAATTTTGTCTGAAGACTCGATGCCACTAAAACTTCCGGTATAAATATTATGGTGTAACTCTAGTTGAGCTGGTGTCGCTTCTATTCCAATATTTGAGAGGATTTTGGCGTAGAGTTTTTTCAATATCGCAATTTGTTTTTCTGATTTTTCTTTTGAAAGCTGGCCTGCCCGTCTTGTGTAAATCATCAAAAAGTCTTCTAAATTAGCCATTTTCACGCCTGAAAACATTGCGTCAATCCAGAGTTCGTAGTCTTCCGCAAAGTTTATATCCTCAGGATAGAAAAGGTTTTTGCTTACAAATTCTTCTCGTCTGAACATTATCGTCGGGTTGCAAAGAGGTGAATTGAAAAGCATAAATGTTTTGATATCTGCGTTATTTAAAGGCAAGACAGAAAGCCGTTTTTTATTTGAGAATCTGAATGTAGTTCCAATTAGAGAAATATTTGGATTTTCATCAAGAAATTTCGCCTGAAGCTCCAGTCTTTGAGGCAGATAAACATCGTCACTGTCACAGTTTGCGATATATTCGCCAGTCGCCTTTTTAATCCCTTCGTTTCTTGCGTGTCCGGGGCCAGCGTTCTTTTCGAGCTTAAAATATTTTATTCTCTCGTCGTTGAATTGTTCAAAAAAAACGCTGTAATCTACAGTCGACGCGTCGTCTATTACAATCAGCTCAAAATCGTTAAATGTTTGGTTTAAGAGACTTTCGACAGTTGATTGCAGATAATTGTAAGGCGTGTTATACAAAGCCATCACGGCAGAAATTTTTGGCATACTTCCCTCGATTGACTTATGAACTCACTCATTATAACATTAAAAAGAAGAATCAAGGAGTTGAATATGAAAAAAGTCGCAATTTTATACATAGGAACCGGACGCTATACGATTTTTTGGGACGAGTTTTATAAATCGTGCGAGAAAAATCTTCTGAGAAATTGTGAAAAACATTATTTTTTCTTCACTGACAGTAATGAATTTCAAAGCAATGAAAAAATTACGATTGTTCCTCAGGAAAATCTCGGCTGGCCTTTGATTACGGCACTCAGATACAAAATTTTGAACAAAGTCAAAGAGCAGCTGAAAGATTACGATTATGCATTTTTCTTCAACGGCAATATGGAGGTTATCCACGAGGTCACAGAAGAAGAATTGCTACCGACAGAGGCCGAGGGCTATATAGTGGCACCGCTTCATTCAGGGAACAAAAGATTTAAATCTAATTACGAATTTGAATATGAAAGAAACCCAAAATCAGCATCTTATATTCCTTACGGCGAAGGAAAATACTACTTCCACGCTGGGCTTTTGGGCGGAAGAGTACAAGAGTTTTTAGAGCTGCTCGATGTGTGCGAAAAAATGATGGACGACGATTTGAAACAAAATTTCATCCCAAAATTCCACGATGAAAGCGTTTTTAACAAGTATGTTTTGACAAGACCATACAAAATCTTGAGCAATAATTATATCCACCCGACACACGGAAAACCTTTTATTGAGTGGAATCCAAAGGTGAAAATAATTCAAAGAGACAAGTCTAAATTTAAGTACGGTGGGCACGCATATTTGCGCGCAGAGACGGTTGAAAAAATTACGCTCCCGAGTTACATTAAAGAAAAAATTAAAGAAAAGTTTTGTAAAAAATAGATAAATACAGCTTTAAGGAGGCTCATGAACGAAGTTATTCAAAATATATTAAACAGAAGAAGCGTAAGAGTTTACACTGACGAGCAAATAAGACAAGAAGATTTGGATTTGATTTTGCAAGCCGGACTTTATGCCCCAAGTGGTTGTAATATGCAGCCTTGGCATTTTACTGTTGTTCAAAATCCTGAATTGATTTCAGAATTAAGCGTTGAATCTAAAAAAGAGTTTGCTGATTCGGACAATGAAATGTTTAGAAACATGGCAAACAATCCTAATTACAATCTTTTTTACAACGCGCAAACAATAATTGTAGTTTCAGTAGAAGAATCTGCTGTAACGGCTCAACTTGACTGTGCTGCGGCAACAGAAAATATGATGCTTGCGGCTGAATCTTTAGGAATCGGCGCTTGTTGGATTGGCCTTGTCATCTACCTTTTTGAAGGTAAAAGAGTCAAAGAATACAGCGAAAAGTTGCAAATTCCAAAAGGGTTTAAACCTTATTATGCGCTTACGCTTGGTTACAAAAAATATGACGCTGCAAAACCTCCCAAAAGAAGAGAAGGCACTGTAACTTATATAAAATAAGGGGGCAAAATTTGGAATCTGTAATAATCAAACTAGAAGAAGAACTTCGCCTCGCTATGTTGCATAACGATGTGAAAAAACTGGATGAATTGATTGATGATTCGCTGGTTTTTACAACTCCTAACGGTGGCGTGGTCACAAAGCAGATGGACTTGGACGCTCATAGAGCAAAGATCCAAACTATGACCTCAATGTCTGCGTCCGAACAGATAATTCAGACTTACGAAAGTTGTGCGGTCGTTTCTGTAAAAATGGAAATTGAAGGAATGTATAATGAGACTTCAATTTCAGGAAGTTACCGTTACTTAAGAGTCTGGTCAAAGATAAATGACAGATATAAAGTAATCGCAGGTTCAGTCATCCCGATATTTGACTAATTACAGCACCAAAGCGTCAAGACCCGCTTCAATCGAAGTTTTAGGCTCACAGTTGAGCAATTTTGCACATTTTTTGTTGTCCAAAATACTGTGTTTGATGTCGCCTATTCTCTCAGGGGTGTAAATCGGCGGTTTTGTGTATTTGTATTTTTCCGCCATAAGGATGAAAAGTTTGTTGATTGAAATAGCTGTACTTGTAGATACATTTATTATTTCGTTTTTAACATCGCTTTTGACTGCGCCAAGGCATGCATCAGCAATATCTGTAACAAATACAAAGTCTCTCGTCTGTTCGCCGTCGCCGTTAATCGAAATTTCTTCGTTATTTTTCATTTTGTCAGCAAAGATTGCTACAACACCAGCTTCGCCGTGCGCGGATTGTCTTGGTCCGTAGACGTTTGCAAATCTGAAAATTACATAATCAAGTCCAAACAATTCAACGTATTTTTCCATTGTGAGTTTTGAAAGTCCGTAGAATGAAAGACAAGTTGTTTTGTGCTTCTCGTCAACCGGCAAATACTCAGGAACTCCGTAAACTGCGGCTGTTGAAGAGACTATGAATTTTTTAACTTCATATTTTTTAGACAATTTGAGCATATTAATACTTCCCAAGATGTTTTCTGTCGCGTCTTGCGTCGGATTTTTCGTGGAAGAACTAACGCTCGCCTGCGCCGCGAAGTGAAAAACGTAATCTATTTTATTTTCTTTAAAAATATTTTCTATGTCAGGAGAATTGATATCGATGTTGTAAAATTTTACCTTCTCGTTGAGGTTTTGGTTGTAACCTGATGATAAATTGTCCACTACGATTACATTATAGCCGTTTTTTATAAACAAATCGCCGGCATGTGAACCGATAAAACCGGCCCCACCTGTAATCAAAATGTTTTTACAATCTTCCATCTTTAACTCCGTAACTTTTATATATTTAACTATACAATAAAAAATTTATTTTTTAATTAATTTATCCAACGCATTGTCTAGCGTATGTTGTGGAAGGTAGCCAACTTCTTTAGCCAGCCTCGTGTTGTCGCCAACAATTACTTTAGGCTCATTTGTTTCCTTCGGTTCAAAGCTTATCAAATGCTCTTTATCCAGTTTTTTTGCAATTAAGCTGACAAGTTCTTTGATTTTAATTGGAGTTGCACTGCAGACATTTACGCATCCTTCAACGTTTGAATCAAGAAATTTAACAAATCCGCCTGCGATGTCGCCTGCGAACATATAGTCTTTAACCAGCTCTCCGGTTGAAAATACTATTGCTCGTTGGTCGTTTAGGTAGCTTATAACTTTTGGTACAAGTCTGTTTTCGTTTTCGCCTTCGCCAAAGACATAAAAAATTCTGCCCCAGCCGAAACTTATGTCATTTGATGTGCAAAACTCTTCCGCGCGTTCTCTTAGTTGGTTTTTGCATTTTGCGTACGTTGACGTCGGGTTTAATTTTGTCTCATTTTCTTTTAAGGGTTCGTCTTGAAACTCGTATTCAAAGCAAGTTCCAGCGAACACAGCCCTTTTGCCGCCTTGAGATTTAAACTGTTTTAGCATTTCCATACTTGAATCGAGCCATTTGAAGTTCAAATCGCTTTCTAAATAAGTTTTTGGGGTTGTGTCCCAAGCGAAATGCAATAAATATTGAGGTTTTACCTCTTCAAAAACATTTTTTATGTCATCAAAGTTGAGCAAATCGGCTTTAATCCAATTTACGCCTTCGCTTTGTTTATCCGAATTGGTAGTAGTCGCAAAAATCTCAAAACCTGCGTCTAACAACGGTTGGATTGCATATTTTCCGATTAGCCCTGAGGCTCCTGTTAATAAAACTTTTTTCATATAATTATTTTACCAATCCTAAGCCTTTGTGTTTTTCGTAAATTGATTCGATTAGAACGTCTAATTTTGCAAAATCAACTTCTTTTGGTTTGCCCTTAATAATAACTGGCTCTAATTTTTCGGCTCTGATTCCTGAAAGAGCTTGTTCGAGTTTTTCAACCAAAACGCCGCCCCAGCCGTATGAGCCAATGAATGAAACAAATTTAACTTTCGGTCTTAACGCGCCTGCCAAGTAAGCGGTTGTAACCGCCGCAGGGTGAGGGCCAGCAAGCACCATTGAAGAACCAAACACAACCGTGCAAGCTTCAACAAGTTCCATTGCCAATTCGCCTAGATCTTCTTCTACAACGTCAAAAGGTTTTACTTCAATTCCTTTGTCGCTAAGCTTTTCAGCCATGTAATCAACCATTTCTTTTGTGCTTTCGTACATTGAAACGTAAGGTATGACTACCTCGTTTTTAACTTCATCCGCTGTCCAAGTTTCGTAAGCGTCTAAAATAAATGACGGGTTTTTGTAAATCGGACCGTGGCTGGTTGCAATCATATCAATATCCATGCCTTTGAGCAATTGAACGTATTTTTTGCAGAAATTTCTGAAAGGCATCATGATTTCAGCGTAGTATCTTTTCGCCGCCTTTAGCAGTTCAGGAGTTTCAGGTGCAAAGAGGTTTTCAAACGGTGAGTGAGAACCTAAGAAATCACATGTGAAAATTATCTTGTCCTCTTTTACGTATGTAAACATAGTGTCAGGCCAGTGAACCCAAGGCGCATAAATGAATTTAAGAGTTTTGTCGCCTAATGATATTTCTTCGCCGTCTGCTACTATTTGAAACTTATCTTCTGCGATATGTAGCATATCTATTAAAAGATTTTTGCATTTTTCGTTTGTTAAAATTTTAGCTTCAGGGTATCTTTTTAAAACTTTCGGAATCGCGCCCGTGTGGTCTTGTTCGCCGTGGTTGCAAACGATATAGTCTAGTTTTTCGAGCCCTGCTTTTTCAAGTCTTTCGATAAACTCGTCTGATTTAGGCGGATACATTGTATCAACCAAAACTGTTTTTTCACTCGCTTTTATTAAGTACGAATTGTACGTAGTCCCCATCGGAAGCGGAATTAATTCGTCAAACAACCTTCTTTCGCGGTGGTTGAGTCCTGTATAAAATATATTATTTATTATTTCTTTTGGTGCCATGATATCTCCTTAGTCTGTTTATCTAAGATTATTATACCCCAACAAATTATAAAAAATATTAAATTAATGTTTTTTTAAGCATTTTATCATGTTAAGATTATGTTGTTAGAAAGTTTTAGCAGGAGTGTATATGAAAAAGTTTAGAATTGGCGTTGACGTTGGCGGAACAAATATTAAAATAGCACTTGTGGATAGACAAGGCGAAATAAGCTATTCAAATTCAATCCCTACACGCGCAGAGATGGGTTATGAATACACAATTTCTGCTATGAAACAGGCTATAACAGATTTGATGAAAGCTACAAATACTAATAAAGACAGCATCGAAGGAATTGGTTTCGGATTCCCGGGACAAATCGATTACAAAAACGGCATTGTAAAGAATGCTCCAAATATTCCTGGTTGGGTTGAAGTTCCAATCGCAGAAACTATGCAAAAAGAGTTTGGTATCCCAACAAAAGTAGATAACGATGTTAGATGTGCAACACTTGGCGAATTGAATTTTGGCGCTGGTAAAGGGTGTGAGAACCTTATCTGTATCACAGTGGGCACGGGGATTGGTTCAGGACTTGTAATTAACGGAAAACTCGTCAGAGGCGCAAGCAACGCTGCCGGCGAACTCGGACATATAAAATTAAACATGGCGGGCGGACCTCTTTGCGGATGCGGAGATTTCGGTTGTCTAGAAGCTTACGCTTCCGGTCCTTCGATTGTCTCAATGGCGGAAGAATACATCAAAGGCGGAAAATCAACCAAGTTCAGAGAGCTTGCAGACGGAGAAATCACGCCTTATATTGTTTCTCAGGCCGCAGCATTGGGCGATGGCGTAGCGAAGAGAATTTTCACTATTATGGGCGAACATATAGGGATAGGTTTGGCAAGTGTTGTCAATTTGCTTAATCCCGAAAAAATCATTATAGGTGGTGGAGTTGCAGATGCAGGCGACATCATATTCAACCCGATTAGAGAAACTATTGCAAAAAGAGCAATGCCAATCTCAGCTTCCGCGGTAGAAATTCTTCCGGCAGCTTTGGGGAATTTAGCAGGCGTAATCGGCGCAAGCATGTTAATAGACAGCTAAAAAAGACAAAAGGCAAGACGCGCATGAGCATTTACTTTTTTCACGGTGATGAAGATTATAATATTGAATTTGAAATCAACAAACTTAAAAAAAAGTTGCTTGATAAAAACTTTGCTGCGATGAATTTTAAATCTGCCAACAATCCGAGCTTTCCTGATTTGATGTCGCTTTTGAGAACCCAACCGATGATGTTTGGCAATATGATGGTTGTCATCAACTGTGCCGAATATTTTTCAAAAGCCTTTGAAGATAACCAGTTACAGGAGATTTCGAACGCACTAGAGGACAACGTAGAGAGCCTTTGCGTAGTTTTCACGGCAATTTTACCTCGAAACGAGAATAAAAAAGTCGATAGCAGAAAAAAAATATACAAAATAATAACAAAATATGCTGAGACGCTTGAATTTCCAACATTTAAGACTTATAAAGTCGATGATATTTCAGCTTGGATTAACAAAGAAGCTAAAAAACACGATATTACGCTGGATAAAGACGCCATTTCGACCTTAATAGAGCAAGTCGGTAACAACTTGAGAGGGTTTGCAAAAGAACTTGAAAAGCTTAAACTGCTTGCATATCCTGAAACAAAAATTACTAAAAAAATGGTCAAAGAAATTTGTATTTCGGGTGAGGATTTATTTGCGTTCGCTGATTATTTGCTCAAAGGTGAAAAAGGGCTTGCAATGCTCGAGTTTCAGAAGCTTTTGGACAAGAAATTTTACCTTGAAATTATCTCCGCTCTTCAAACCATGCTCAGAAAATGGATTATCATAAAATCAAAATCCAAAGAGCTGTCGCTGTTTGAGATTTCAAAGCTCACAGGACAGCATGAATTTATCGTCAAAACGACCTTGGCAAAGATGAAAGATACGTCCTTAAAGGATTTGGTAGCATTAAAGCAGAATCTGATTGAAGCCGAATATAAAATTAAATCTGGTCAGTCAATTAATCCGATTGATGAAGTTGAATGCGCACTTTTTAAAGTTTAGTGCAAAAAAAAAGAAATAAATGTTGTTTTTTTGACGATTTTTTGCAAAAAAATAGATAAAAGTTGAAAATTTTGCTCAAAAAACTAGTTTTTTATCAAAAAAACACAAAATGTTAACAAAAATGTCGGAAAATGCTATCAATTGTGTTTCAAACACTTAATATTTGGGCGTTTCAGCCCATGTCTGAGAAGTATTTTAAAAGCTGGGTCATGAGTGTTTTTGATTTTTCAATTGTAACAATTTTTAATAAATCGCGCTCAAAATCACTATTTACTATCAAAAAATTTTTTGGTCTGTTTTAATATGGAAGTGTGAACAGCATCTTAGTGTAGTGAACTAGTGAAATAAATAGGACGTTAGTTATGAGTAGAATTCAACCAGTAAACCAGAATTATCAGCATGCAAACGCAAATTTGAAGAAAAATCGTCAAAAATTTGAGTCAAACCCAAGTTTTGGTGCCGCTCCCGAAGAATTTAGTGGTGCAGCGAAGAAAGTATACGAGATATGCGAAAAGCAAACCGAGGGTTGGTTTACTAAATTTGGTGTTTTCTTGGCGAAAAATGATAATGAAATTGAAAAACAGTTAATAAACGCAGTTTTTACAGCTACTTTGGCTCCTTTGGTAATCGGTTATAACCCTTTTTCTAAGCAGGATGAAAAAACAAAGAAATATATGGCTCTTCGTCAGCCTATTTCTGCTGTAGTTGCAATTGCCGGCGGTATCGCAATGACAAAACCAATTGATGAGTGGTTGGTGAATGTTGCGAATGAAGGCAACACGAAATCGCTTGACTTAAGAATGTCTCCTGATAAAGACTATGTTAAACGCTTTTTCAACAAAGAATACAAAGCGGCTCCTGATAAAGCAGCATTTTTAGAAACTTTTAAGGCTGAAAAAGTTGAAAAAGGATTGTTCAAAGATTGGAGATACAAATCTAACTGTCTAGATAAATATGTTAAAACTTATCAAGATAAATTAAAAGAAACATTCTCTCGCTTGATAGCTGAAAAACCAGAAAACTTGTTTGTCAATGAAGTCAAGGGTGAAAATAACGAAATTAACAGTATTATCGAGGCTGTTAAACGAGACGATGAAGGAAATATAATCAGCAGAGCTGAAATAGGAAGAAATATTCCGAATATGAATTCTCAAGATCAGTTGAACGAGTATTTAGATTCTAATAACTTGCACAAAATGTCATTGAAGGATTTTGCGGAAAAGAACTTAGGATTTGAATTCTATGAAGATGGTAAGTTGAAGCCGCAAAGCTTAGATAAAAAACTGAGAGAAACTAAAGCTAAAGCCTTCTTGGAAGGTTTAGGAATAAAAGGTTTTGATGGCGAAGCGTTGGATAAAATCTTAGCTGAAATGTCATCCGAAAAACATGGAGTAAGCGAAAAACTTTCCAAAGGTATGACAAGAACTGCTCAACGGGCAGTAGGTAAAACCAAAAACGACGCAATTACCGTAGAGCAACTTTTCCACCACCTAGGTTATGTTGTTGAGGGTACCAATAAATGTAGTATCGACAAAATTCAGAAATTGATGGATTGTACTGTTTCAGAAGCATTTGAAATTTTGAAACACGGTGGCAAAGGTACTCCTCCTGAAGGAATCTTGGCTAAGGTCAACGGGTTGGCTGGCTTAGAGTTGGGCAAGGGCGAAAAGTTAGGCGTGAAAAATATAATTGATTTATCAAAGAATATAATCGAGGCAGATGCGAAAAAACTAGGTACTAAATTTAAAGCATATAAAGGTTATGCTGGAATACTTTCTAACTTAGTTATTGTCGTCATCACTTGTACGGCTTTGAACTGGATTTATCCAAGACTTGTGGAGGCGCTATTCCCGAGTCTGGTCAAAGACGACAAGGCAGTGAAGGGAGGTAACAAATAATGAAGATTACCTCTACAAAATTTAATCAGGCATCGGGCCGTCTTTTTGAAAAATCATTAGGTCAAAATAGAGTTGGCCGTTACCTTTCAAAACAGTTTGATAAAGCTGTAAATGAACCGGCAAAGTTCGCAAGTTCAATGCTTTTGACTTCTATTGTAAGTAAGGACCTTGTGGGTTGCTTTGTATATACCAGTCAAAGTTTGAATAACGAAAAAATCCCTGAAGAAAAAAGAGGCTATGTTGCTGCTTTAGACTTGATAAACGGTATCTTGATGGTAGGCGGACAGTTAATTGTGGGTAAGTTAATTGAAGCAAAATTGACTCCTCAATTGTTCGGCAAGTTTTATTCAGGAACGCTTAAGGATAAATTTACGGGCGAAGAAAGCGACTTACCGGGTAAGGATGCGGCTAAAAAGGCTCGCCTTGCAGAAGACAATGTACTCGGAAAAGTTGTACATGTAATCAAAGAAGAAGGTTTGAAAGATGTTGATGCTAAAAAAGTAGCGGATGCACTTACGAAAAACCTAGGAAAAGGCAATAGTACAAAATACAAATTAATTGAAGCTGGTTTTGGCTTAATTGTTACCGCTTTGGTTACGACTGCTCTTGTAAAACGTACTCTTGTTCCTATGATTTCAACTCCGGTTTCAGCTTGGTTCAAGGATAAGTTTATGGCCGGTAAGACAGAAGCTCCAAAAAATAGAGTATATTATGAATGGAAGAATTTGGGACCAAAACCAACTCCAAAAATAGATACGACTGCGTTTAGTAATTTCCAAGCAAAATAATTTGCAGAATTAGAATTACGGCAAATTTGTAGGTGCAAAAAACTCTTTGTTTTTTGCACCTACGCGATTATGTTTGCTTTTTAATTGTTTAGCAATTTTTTAAAATTTCATAAACCATTTGAGGCGTTATTTTTTCGTCTTCGCCTAACAAGGTTCCGCGTTGCTCAAATCTTTCTTGGACTCTTTGCGCTGCTTCGAGTGAATCAACTTTGTAAGCGGACAATTTTGTTGGCATCCCGATTGAGTTGAAGAATTCTTCTGTTTTCTTGATAGCGCAATCGCTTGCTTTTATGTCGTCGGTTTCGGTGCATCCAAAAACTTCTCTGCCGAGTTTGGCAAGTTTTTTCGATTTGTCTGCTTTTCTTTGTTCCCAAAGTCTTGGTAAAATTATAGCCAAGCTTTGGCCGTGGTCTAAGCCGTAAAATGCTGTAATTTCGTGTCCGATTCTGTGTGTTGCCCAATCTTGAACAAGTCCGCAAGAAAGCCAGAAGTTAAGCCCACAAGTTGCGCACCAAAAAACATTCGCTCTCGCGTCGTAATCGTTTGGATTCGCCAAAACTTTAGGACCTTCTTCAACGAGCGTTTTTATCAAGCCTAAAGCCCAAGAATCTTGTAGCGGTGAGTTGACGTCGTACGTTGCATACTGCTCCATTACGTGGACAAAAGTATCAACGATTCCGTTAATGGTTTGTTTTGTTGGTAAGCTGTACGTTACTTCCGGGTCAATAATTGAGAACACAGGGTATAAAACGTTGCAGTGAAGCGCGAATTTTTCGTTGGTGCTTTTTCTCGAAATAACGGCACCCGAATTCATTTCAGAACCAGTTGCCGGCAAAGTAATCACAGAGCCCAAAGGCAACACTTTTCCAAGCGGTGCGCCCTTTGAAACCATATCGTAAGGCTCTTCGCCTTCGTAGTGAGCTGCTGCAGCTATAAATTTTGTTCCATCCAAAGTAGAACCGCCGCCAACTGCTAGAAGGAAATCAATGTTTTCTTTTCTGACAATTTCGACTGCTTTCATACAGGTTTCGTAAGTCGGATTTGGTTCGATTCCAGAAAATTCGATTACGTTGTGATCTTTAAGCGCAGATTTTACCTGATCGTAAACTCCGTTACTTTTAATAGAACCGCCGCCGTATATCATTAAAATCTTTTTATCTTTGCTGATAAGTTCAGATAGTTTGGCTATTGAGCCTTTGCCAAAAACTGCTTTAGTTGGGCAATAAAATTCAAAATTATTCATAAACACTCTCCTTTTTGTGCATCTCTCAAAATAAGAATATCATAAACAATTATTATTTAGCATTCCCTTTGTTTCTATAGCCGATACCTGCTCTATACCCCGAAATTGAGTATAAGATAGGCAACGCAGGGGCAATCCATTTCAATCCTGACAGCACTGCAACAGTCGCCATATCATCAACGTGAAGACTTACGTCTAAAAGCTCTGGCGTTCTTTCTGAATATATGTTTTCGCCCTTTTTATGTTTATTGTTAAACAAAGGGTCTATTAATTTTTTGCCAATATAGTTTGCCATTGCACTCCCAGCTACAAGGCCCGTCAAGAGAATTCCGCTAATCATTCCGATTGCTCGAGCTCCTTTTGACTGAATCTTCGCTCTTTCTAACGCCAAAAGTGCCACTCCGGCACCGATGTTGCACAAGAAAATATTAGCTAGGTATTGATAAGAGCCTTCTTTAATTTTGTTGGGTAATTTTTCTTTCCAATTTTTTTCGGTTATTTTATCTGCGGCAATTCCGCCGGCTATTCCACCTAAAACTGGCAGCAATCCAATAATTGAGAGTTCACCGATTTCTCCAAAAATATGTTTTGAATCAATATTTTCTGGGTCGGGGATTAATCCTTCTTCACCAGATAAAAATTCCTGCGCTTTTTTGTTGCTTTCAGGTTTGAGTTCTTCAAAGATAGTCTTAATTTCTTTGGATTTTAATATCTTTTCTTTGGCTTTTTCGAGTATTTCTTCAGTTTTCTTACTA
>Ga0302215_10001559_pt1 | contig 16267 bp, 9 predicted proteins | sample II_Fen_N3_1_FD_194580 | JGI IMG/M metagenome (GOLD analysis project Ga0302215, IMG submission 194580) | Peat permafrost microbial communities from Stordalen Mire near Abisko, Sweden - II_Fen_N3_1 | ecosystem: Environmental > Terrestrial > Soil > Wetlands > Permafrost | place: Sweden: Abisko...
CAACTTTCCTCCTTCTACAAAAACACCGTAATGCCAAAGTCCGTCTTCGCTTTTGGTCCAGCCATATTTATCACCCAACGTTACGAATTTATACGCTTTCGACGGTTCTAATTTTAAACCGTGCGTACGTTCCAATTCCGAACGGAAGAAATCTAAGCCAACGCGATCAATCGTATATTTCAACCGTGCATTTTTGCGCTCGGAGCGGTTACCATGGTCGCGCTGAAAAACGAGCACGGCTTCGGCAGCCTCTACTATTTTCTCTTTCGGGAAATAGCCCACCACGTCAGCTACGCGAGGATAAGTGGCATTGTTTCCAAAAGTATAAGCCATGCCACCACCCACAGTAAGGTTATATCCCAGCAACTTGCCATTTTCAACAATGGCAATAAAACCTAAATCGTTCGACAACACATCGGTATCATTTCGTGGAGGAATGGCCATCGCTATTTTGAATTTGCGCGGCAGGTAATGCTTTCCATATAACGGTTCTTCTTCCTTTTCGCCACCTTCAACCAATTTTCCGTCGAGCCATATTTCGTGGTATGCATTGGTTTGCGGAGTGAGATGCGCCGAAATACGCTTAGCATCTTCTGCCACTTCACCATGCACCGGCGACTCGAACGGATTGGCCGAACTCATCACGTTACGGTTTACATCACCACAAGCGGCAAGGGTATCCAGCAATGACTTGTTTATTTCCTGAATCGTAGTTTTCAGATTTCGCTTCAATACGCCATGAAATTGAAAAGTCTGACGTGTTGTAAACTTTAGCGTTTTATCGGCATATTTTTCGGACAATTCGTCCATTGCCAACCATTGATGTGCAGTAGCAACTCCACCGGGCACACGCACCCTGATAAGAAAACTGTACAGCGGTTCTAATTTTTGATGTTTACGTTCGTCATCCAAATCCCTATCTTGCTGCTGATAAGTTCCATGAAACTTAATCAGAATTTGATCATCTGCACGCAAGGCGCCAGTCAGCGAATCGCTCAGACTTTCATTTATGGTACCTCGCAGATAGTTGCTGTTTTCTTTTAGAATTTCAAATGCAGAAGGTTGTGGGGTGTTATTTTGTTTGTCCATTTTAGTTTAAATTTGGCCTCTCCCTAAATCCATCTCCCAACCTCTCCTCCGCCAGTTGGCGAATACTTTCTCCAAAGGAGAAAGAAATAGGAAATGGAGTTTTTGAGAGGGACTTAAAGACTAATTACTTTGTTAATTATTGCAGATAAATATAGTTTGTATTTTTTTGTTTACTCGTTTACCTGTTTACTCGTTTACTTGATCAATATACATCCAATTGCAATCTTTTCTCTTTCTGCAAATTATCTACATATTCCAGTGCTTTTTCGTTGCTCAGCACACCCTGCTTTTCTACTATTTTTACTAAAGTTTGTTGCACATCGCCCGCCATTTTTTTCATATCGCCACAGATATAAAAATGTGCTCCTTCTTCGAGCCATTGAAATACTTCGGCTGCATTTTCCTGCAACTTGTCCTGAACGTATAGCTTTTTATCACCGTCACGCGAGAAAGCCACATCCATTTTTGTCAATGCTCCCGATTTCAGGAAACCCTGCCATTCGGTTTGGTACAAAAATTCAGTTTCAAAATTACGGTTACCGAAAAACAACCAGCTTTTGCCACGGTTTTCGGCTAATTCACGGTATTGAATAAAAGCACGATACGGTGCAATACCCGTTCCAGCTCCCACCATGATAATGGGCGTTTCGACATTTTCGGGCAATCGAAATTCTGTATTCGACTCAATAAATACAGGAACATGCTCATCATCTACCGCTACTTCCGATAGAAAAGTAGAACAAGTACCTTGTTTTACACGACCTGCATTTTTATAATTCACCACGCCTACCGTTAGGTGTAATTCTCCCGGAAAAGCCTTTGGACTGGAAGAAATTGAATAATAACGCGGCTGTAAAGGACGAAGTAGTTTTATCAATTGTTCAGCGTCTATTTTCGCAGGATAATCCTGAAATAAATCCACCACATCTCTACCATCAAGGTATTCCTTAAATTTATCGGACTGTTGAGCCAATTTCTTGAGTTTTTCATTTGGAGCTTGCACCAAATACCGCCCAACCACATCAGTAGTCACTTTCGATAACTCAAAGTCACGATAGAGCGCCTCGTAAAGCGATTTCTCAACACCACCTACTTCCACTATCTCTTCAGCATTTAAACCCGTTTGTGTGAGCACTTCATTTATCAAAACAGCCGGATTTACGGGCAAAATTCCTGCAGAATCTCCCGGTTGATATTCTAATCCATTGTCGGGTGTGTTCAGTTCTAGGTGTATTGTTTCGCGGTCGGAACCCTTGCCATGTAATTGTACTTTTTCGTATACTTTTGCTGCATAAGGGTTTTTCTTGCTAAAACGAACCACTTCTGAACTTTGAGTTTTCAACGGTGACACCAACCGAAACTGAGGAACTGCAGAGGCAACTACTTCGCCACCTCCAAAAGCCGAAAGAGTTGTTTTCAACCATTCGTTAGCTTCTTTTTCGAAATCCACATCACAAGCCATAAGAGAAACCAAGCGTTTTGCACCCAGTTTTTCCAATTGTTCATCAAAATCTTGTCCGGTTTTGCAGAAATGGTAGTAATTCGAATCACCCAAACCTAACACTGCATATTTCACACCATCAAGTTTTGGAGCACGTTTTCCAAAAATAAATTCATGCAATTCTTTTGCCGAAAAAGGAGGAACACCTTCACCATGCGTGGAAACTATAACCAACAGATTTTTCTCCGCCTGCAAGTCGCGGGTTTTATAGTCGACCATATTCTTCAAAATCGCCTTAATGCCCAGCTCTGTTGCCAGTTTCAATGCTTTTTTAGCCAGTCCTTCACCGTTTCCAGTGCGCGAACCGTACAATATAGTTAATGTGGGTTGTGATGTATTGCTTTGTACTATACCCGTGTCTGCACCTAAAGTTGGTTGATTTTGATTTTGAGCCGATACCCCTGCCAAATAACCCGATACCCAAGCCAACTGAGTTTGATTAAGAGTGGCCGCAAAATTAGTGAATAACTCCATCTGATCATTTGATAATGATCCATTTATATTTATACTCATTTCTTTAATTTTCAAATTAACCCACTTAGAACAAATTGAAACCCTTAAAGTTGTCAATCTGCATAATAATTAGTCTCTCCTCTATTTAATCGTTATTGAGAGTTTCAGACAACTTCTCAGGGTTTCCGTCTCAATTTTGCAATTTACTTTTGATGCTGCAAAATTAAGCCAAACACAATGCCGCTACCATACCACTTCGTAGGTATTTATATACCTTGTTTAGGGTACATTGTGCTACTAGTTATCTTTTTTGAATAAATATTATTGATAAAATATGAATATTAATCCAAAATTTAGTGCCAGATAAGTATAAAAAGAAAAAGAGACTATCTCACTAGGAAAAAGTCTCTTTCTATTAATTAAGAAGAAAATAATCTTATTTCTCCAACGGTTTCATTACCACTTCCAGCACATTATTCTGATCGACCAATTGCTTTAGAGTGGATTGAATTAATTCCGGTGTAAGCGCTTCTATTGTAGCTTTATAATCATTTATATAGTCTAATTTATCATGATAATAGTTTTCGAGACTGCCTAACCACCAGCTATTTTCTCTTAGACCTTCAGTATAAGTTTTTAAAAGATTTTCCTTTACTTTTTGTAGATCATCTGTGCGCGGACCAGTCTTAACTATCAGATTTACTTCGTCGTAAATCATTCCAATCAGTTTGGATTGCTTAGCAGGATCAGTATCAAATTGCATCCTTAACGTTGCACTTTCAATAGGCATATTGTTTACATCGCCATTTACATGTACACCGTATGTTCCTCCTTCTTTTTCACGTATCGATTCGAGGTAACGCATATCAAGAATATCACCAATTACTCCAAGAACCGTACAATTCGTAATATTGTAGGGCATTTTTCCACTGTACAATATAAAGTTGGATGCCTTAGCGGTTTTCATTTGCTTTTCAAAGATATTCGCTACTTTGCCCATAGGTTTGCGGATATTGTTATCGGTAAATTTCTCTGTTTCTTTGGTTGTTTTTAAACTTCCAAGGTAGGTGCAAATTGCAGTTTTAACTTTATCGTTGGCAGGATCAATATTTCCAGTTAAAATGAAGGTAAAATCAGCAGGATTAGCAAATCGTGCTTTGTAAAATGCCAGTGCCTTATCCTGATTTACGTTATCAATTGTTTTCAGATTAATAAGCACAGTGCGCGGATTACGATTGGTAATCATTGTATTAATTGTATCAGAAAACGCTTTACGTGGATCGGTAGCACTGTTTGCCAAAGAAGCATGATACATATTAATTAACGCTGTGTAAGCATTATCGTCTTTGCGCGGAGCGGTGTAGTACAAATAAACCAGTTGCATCATGGTTTCAAAATCATTTACCGATGAACTTCCTGCAAATCCTTCCTGATGTCCGCTAATTTGAGGTTGAACTGACACTACTTTACCTGTAAGAATTTTACCTAATTCCACTTGTGAATATTTACCCAATCCATTGTTAATAACTATTGAAGTTGCCAAAGTAGCCGAAGGAAGCTCTGAAAGATCGGTTACTTTGGATATACCACCTTCACTATAAGCCGATAACAAAATTTCATCCTGCTTGAATGTGGTTGGTTTGAATATTACCTTTATTCCATTACTTAATGTCCATTCGGTAGTTCCTAATTTTGGATTTTGAACAGTTTTGCTCACTTTACCTGCTTTGGGTGCTTTATCTATCAATTGTTTATTACTGGTTTCTTCGGCCTTTGCGGTTAATTGTGCTTTGCCGGTTTCGGTTATCGCGGCAAGTATTTGTTCCTTGGTAGGTACTTTCACAGTTGGCTTTTCGGGCGACATTATGGTAACAAGTAAATTCTTATCGGTAATATAGGATTTGGCAACCTGATTAACCCTATCAATTGTCAGATTTGGTAACATCATTTGCAGATTCTGATATTCCCATTCAATACCCGGAATAGGTTCATTATCCAAATAATTACGAACATATTCACTAACCAGACTATTATTCTTTTGATGATCGCGGTCTTTATAAGCCGTTTCTATTCGTTTCAACAAATTCGTTTTTGCTCTTTCCAGTTCAGAATTCGTAAATCCAAAACGTTTAATTTTCTCTGCTTCAAGCAACAACGCATCCAATCCTTCAACTTCTTTACCTTCTTTGGGAACTGCCAACAGCGTAAAAGCGTCTTTCGATTTGACTAATTCGCCATACGAACTATACGCTCCCACGAAAGGTGCATTAGCTTGCTGGGTTATTTCATCGAAACGTTCACCAATAATACCCGAAATAAGATTATCAATAATACTCTTAGCGTATCCCTGAATAGAAAGTTTTTGTTCTGCAGTAATTTTATCATGCTTATATTCCAATTCGATGCGCGTCATACGTGCTTCAGGGTCGGAAACTAATGCAACAATAGGACTATCGTTATCGGTCACAGTATAAATAGGACGTTCGCCGGCATTGGGCTTTTTAGGAATATCTGAAAACAACGCTTTAATTTTTGCTTCTGTTTTATCAACATCCAAATCACCAACTACCAAAATGGCTTGTAAATCGGGGCGATACCATTTTTGATAATAATCGCGAATAGTCTGATATTTAAAATGCTTAATTACAGCCGTATCACCAATTCCATCGCGAATTCCATATTGCGAACCGGGGAACTTTATTTTGTTCGATTCTTTCCACATACGGCGGTCGGCACCAAAGCGCGTGCGCCATTCTTCCATAATTACACCACGTTCGTCGTCAATTTCTTTGCCATCCAACGTTAAATAACTTGACCAATCGTGCAGCACCAGCAAAGCACTGTCAATAACCTCAACCTGAGTAGTAGGTACATCCGAGAGGTTATAAACAGTTTCGTCCAAAGCTGTGTAGGCATTGATATTTTCGCCAAATTTAACTCCGTGTTTCTCTAAAAAATTGATGATTCCCTTGCCCGGAAAATTTTTCGTCCCATTAAAAGCCATGTGTTCCAAAAAGTGCGCTAATCCGTTCTGGTCGTCATTTTCCAGAATAGAACCTACATTTTGAACTATATAAAATTCTGCTCGCTGCTTGGGTTCTGCATTGGCACGGATATAATACGTAAGTCCGTTGTCTAATTTTCCATAACGAATTTTAGGGTCAATAGGTAGTGGTTGATTCTGAGCTTTTGCACTTATGCACAAAACAACCAGTAAACTGAGTAAAGTCAATTTAAATAGGTTTCTTTTCATATTCATACTTAATTAAGTAAATGGTATATTTTTAAAAATTTCAATGCTTTTGTAGTTAGCAACGAACTGCAAAGGAAAGGATAATTTCTTAATTAACAAAATATATCCCTTCTTTTTGGTAATCGCTAATACAGATTAGTTCTGAGAATGAAATCTGCTTAATAAAATGTATTTTTGCATTTCAATAAAAAAACTCACTATGTCAGAAGAATTACACATTGCATCCGAAGCCTCCAAAAACGAGAAATATCTGGAACTTTTACCTCAAATAGCATCACTCATCGATGGAGAATCCGATTTAACAGCCAATTTAGCCAATATAGCTGCGGCATTACATCAAACTTTTAGTTGGTGGTGGGTTGGTTTTTATTGGATAAAAAAAGACGAATTAGTTCTTGCTCCTTTTCAGGGACCTATTGCCTGTACACGCATTAAATTCGGAAAAGGAGTTTGCGGAACTGCTTGGAAAGATGCAAAAAGTCAACTTGTGCCCGATGTAAATGCTTTTGCCGGACACATAGCTTGTAGTAGCAATTCGGTTGCAGAAATTGTGGTTCCGGTTTTCGATAAGCAACAAAACGTTGTCGGTGTATTGGATGTTGACAGTGAACATTACAATGTTTTGGATGAAACAGATGTCTATTATTTGGAGAAAGTAAGTCATCTGATTACCAGTAAATTATAAAATAATGCACTGTATTAACTCAAATACTATGGATTGAAAATCCATAGTATTAATATGCGAATGAAATTCGCCAAACTATCTGAAATTAGAAAATGGTATTTGGTTATCAAACAATATGAACGCTCAAATTAGGTTCTTTATGAGAACTATTTTTATTTTTTCAAAATATTAAAATTGAAAGTAATAGAAACTAAAAGTAACCGCAAAAAAATTGCGGGGCTTTAACCCGCAACTGAAAAATAAACTCTGGGCAAATTGTGACTTTATGAAATTGCGTCTATATTTTCTTGATTCAGAATACTTTTTGCACCTGATATATAAAGACTCTCGATACGAGCTGCATAACGTTCTTCCACTTTTCCCCGCATAATTTTCATGGTGCTGTTTACTAAACCGTTTTGTTCGGTAAATGGTTCACCAATAACAGCAACTGCTGCCGGCAACCAACGTTCGGGGAATAAACCCTCATACTTTCCACCTTTTTTATAATCATTTATTTCACGTTGTAGTTTATTCAATGCCAATTCCTTGGCTTCTGCCGATTCCCAGTTTAAATATGGTTTTTTACGATGAACGTATCGCTTCAATGCTTCTTTATTTGGAATGATAAGAGCAGCTGTATAAGGATTCTGATTATTGTAAAGTATTACCTGATCTATAAAATACGAATTATCAGACAACGATTCTTCGATTCCTTCAGGACTATATTTCTCTCCATCGCTGGAAATCAGCAAACTTTTAAAACGACCTACAACATATAAAAAACCATCATTATCCATATAACCCATATCGCCGGTATGCAACCAACCATCAATTATTGTTTCGGCAGTGGCTTTGTCGTTTTTGAAATAACCCGCCATCACATTTTCGCCTTTGATAACAATTTCACCTTTTTGCAAATTTGGTAATTCAGTTCCATCCAAATCGCAAATTTTCAATTCCATAGGTTTAACCAGATAACCCGACGAACCTAATTTATGATTTTTCAATCCATTCGAAGAAATTATTGGAGTTGCTTCGGACAAGCCATATCCCTGAAACATAGGTATTCCGATAGCATAAAAAAACCGTTGTAAATCAATATCGAGTAAAGCACCGCCACCAATAAAGAAATCAAGATGCCCCCCAAAATTTTCACGTACTTTCGAGAAAATAAACTTGTCAAAAATATTCAAGAGTGGTTTCTTTAGTATTTGTAAGCCCTGACCTTTATTATAGCCCTCTTTATTGTACGAGTAAGCCATATTCAAAGCTATATTGAACAACCAATTAACAACGGCACCTTGAGCTTTGATACCACCTTCAATACTCTTTTTGAAACTTTTGGCTAATGCAGGAACACTAAGTAAGATATTCGGTTTCAGTTCATTTATATTCACCGGAATATTTTTCAAGGTTTCAATACCTGTTTTTCCACTTTGAACGGTACCCACACTGGCACCTAAAGCCATAAAACTATAAAACCCGGCCACATGAGCGAAGCAATGATCGAGAGGTAAAATTATTAACGTGCGGGTTGAAGATGAAATATCCATTAAAGTCAATGCTTGTTCCACATTAGCAGTATAATTCCGGTGGGTTAGCATTATTCCTTTTGGGTCGGCTGTAGTTCCTGACGTATAACTAATATTAGCCAAATCATCGGGTTTAATGGCTTTGGAACATTCCACTACAGCATTAGGAAACTTTTTCAAATATTCCTTTCCATTTTCGAGCAACTCCGTCAAACTGATTTCATTCTTTTCATATTCAGTCTGTTCATCAAAAACAACAATTTTCTTAATCTGTGGAAGTTCACCAACGATAGCACGTATTTTCTTTAATTGACTGCCGGAAACTAGAATATAGTGTGATTCGGAATGCAATATACGAAAGATTAAATCTTTGCCTTCCTCGAGTTTAATTGACAATGGAACATTAATTGCACCTGTGTGCAAAACACCTAATTCACCTATGATCCATGCATTTCTGCCTTCGGATAATAACGCAATTTTATCGCCGGCAACTACTCCCAAATTAAGTAATCCTGCAGCCAGTAAATGTGCTTGTTCTTTTGTTTCCAAATAGGATGTTGACGTAAACTCAGTTGTTGTTTTTTCCCAAAGGAATGGGTTATGAGCGTATTTTTCTACGCTCTGATTTAGCAAATCAATAATTGTAGGCTTCATATTTTAGATTTGAATTTTTGTTTCTTTTTCAACTTATAACTCTTAAAAGTTGAATAGCTAATAATAATGATAATAATAATAATACAACAGTAAAGATAATCGTTTTTTTTATAACACCCTTATCTATTTTTGCAACAAGCATTACAAACAACAAAGCCCACTAAGGAGTGGGCTTTGAAACTATTAAGTACTTTCTTATCTACTGAAGAATAAATCACATCTTCGGTTTGGACGATATTTCACTCGTGGTTCCAATATCTTTCCTTTTCCATTAACAATGATTCTATCAGGAGATATATTCCACATTTTTACCATTTCAGCTTTTACGCGCTCTGCACGACGAAGACTAAGTTTTTCGTTGTATGGATTATTCCCAACAAAATCGCAATAACCTCTGACTTCTACCAATAATCCTTTATCTGTATCTAGTTTTGCTGCTACCTTACCAATGGTTTCCAGCGCATCATTATCTAAATCTAATCTATCAAACTCGAAATAAACTGTCGGTATATCATCCCAACCATGTTGAACTATATCACTCTGATTAGTTCCAGCCAGATTCTTTCCGGTTTGAGCCTTTCCGGTTTGTGTTGTGTACTGTTTATTGGTTGTTTGCGTAACATTATTAACGTTATTGTTCACAGGAATTGGTACTCCCCAGAAATCAACTGCTGTATTAGGAGGTGTATTTGGACTCCGGTCTCTTTGATCCGGCACACCATCACCATCAGAATCTTTACCATCATTAGAGAAAAAGACTTGCATTGAATCGATTCGTCTTCCCTGATTATCAACCTTCTTTTCCAGTTTCGTTAATGCAACTCCAAGTTTATTGACTTTATCGGCAGTAGCCTTTACCATGTCAGCCAACTCATTTGGCTCGTATTCTTTCATGGTCATATTCCGCAAATGATTCTTCGATGTAGCACCAATCTTATAACGAACACTTAAATTAATTGCAGATATATAATCGTTTGTACTACCTTTCCAGTTTAAGTATGGGGCTCCTTCCAAATTGTCAGTCATATAAGCCCGGTAATGAATTCTTAAACCCAAAGCCAAACTTTTTGACATATTGTATTCAATCAAAAATGAAACCGGTATGGCAGATATGTATTTGGGAGTAGTAATACTATCTGTAATTGGAAGTCTGTTTCCTACATTTTGTGAGTATTTAGCAGAGTACTTTGCAGCTCCGATACCTAATGAACCATTTACAGTAAGTTTTGAGTTTATATTAGGGAATATCATTTTCGTAAAATTGATAGTAAAATTCATATCAACGTTTTGCAAATTTGCCGTGAAAGAGACTGTATTAGTTTCATTCACTCCTTTATAGGGAAAACTATAATAATCGACTGATAATCCATAAATAGGTGTAAATGCATTTTCTATAGTTAATCCATAGGTAGGTGGGAGTGGTTTTGACACTTCTGGTATATAATCTCCTAGAACTAAGTTTAATCCATATTCACCGGTGACAGACCACTTCGAAAAGCCGGAGCCTTGCGAAAAAGCATTTATGATAAATGATAGCGCAAATATGAGCGATAAGAATCTCTTCATGTTGCAGGAAAGATTATAAACTTAGAATAAATAATACAATAATGCTTCTAAAACCTTTTAAAGGGCACTTTAAGATTTCTTTATATTGAAAGTTAGATTACATACTATTTTTATAATCAAACTTTTAAAGATAACCTTTTAATAATCTAGAAAATCATAGAGCATGAAACATAATTAGAAATGATATTTATTATTCATTGTAATTTTCACAAATTATTTTGAAATTATCATTTTGTAACGCAAGATATTTAGTCAATTAAACAATGAAGAATAGCACTTAAAACCTTGTAAAATCTATAAATATGGGTCAAAGTTAAGAATATATTTAATTAATATAAATTCAACTAGCAGCCTATGTATTACATTTTATTACATAGTAATTACATTTTATTACACGATATTGAAATACAGAAACTTACGAAAAGAAAATAAAATGAATAAAAGAATATATAAATTGAGTATTGTAAGGATATACAATAAGTTATCGTAATTTTTTGGATACAATTACTCAAAAAAATAAGATCTATGCAAGTTATCGTTTATAAGTGTTCTCAACTCGTTTAGTTAATTGAATTACAAGAAAAAGATGAATTACAAATTACTCGAATAAAAATAGTATTGTATTTCGTTGAAGTCCGAGCAAAAAAAAAGGACATGTATATACAAGTCCTTTTTATGTTACATTAGGAATAACTATTTTTCGAAACTCACAACAAACTCAACTCGCCTATTTATAGTTCTACCTTCGGGTGTATCATTGTCAGCAATCGGTTTTGTATCACCATATCCATGAGCAGTGAATCTATTCTCACTTAGACCTTTATCGATTAGATACTGCTTAACAGATTCTGCCCTATTTTTGGATAAATTCATATTAGCATCAGGTCTCCCTACATTATCTGTATGTCCTTGTATTTCTATCAAATACGAAGGATTAAGAATTAGAATTTCGGCAATTTTATTCAATATAATTGAAGAAACAGGTTTGATATCAGCTTTTCCGGTCTCAAACTGAATACCCTGCAATGCTTGATTGAATAAAGCTTTAACTTCGGTTTTAACTTCAGGACATCCTTTATTTGCAACTGTTCCGGCTATGTTAGGACAATTATCACGATAATCGGGTATGCAATCACCATCAGTATCAAGTGTACAACCATTTTTATCGACCAACCCACGCACTTCAGGTGGCGTTTTAGGACATTTATCCATATTATCAAAAACACCATCACCATCAGAATCCAAATTAGATTTTGATAAAATCACCAAAACAGAATCAAGTTGCCTTCTCAAAACTTTATTAGTTTTGTCTATTTTTGCAATTGAAGACTCATCTTTTCTGAATAAATACAAGGCTTCACATGCATCACAACTATCTTTACTTTGAATTCTTGGTTCGCTTAATGTACTGTCATTATGGTAATTTGGCGTACTTATAAAATCTTCTGAATTCACATTGCGCATGTGCGGTTTATTTCTTGCAGTAAATTTGTATCGCAAAGACATAGAAAGCAAACTAATATAGTCATTGGTTACACCTTTAAAATTTAAATAGGGTACACCTTCTAGATTATCGGTGAAATAGGCATTATAACTTGCTTTAAATCCTAAAGCAAGATTCTTAAAAATATTATATTCAAATAAAAAAGAAATTGGGATAACAGTTGTAGAATTAGTTTTAGAACTAATAAAACTTGCGGATTCTGACGGATCTGGATATTTATATATCGAAGAGAAGGTTGCCAATCCCAAACCAATAGCACCATTCACACAGAATTTAGACTTTGTTTGCGGAAATATCATTTTGGTAAAATTGATAGTCGCATTTAAATCTACATCGCTAATATTAGTTTTAAAATAAGCAATTGAGTTTTTTCCGCTGAAAGGTAAATGATAATAGTCTACAGATAGTCCCCAAACAGGTGACATCGAATACTCTACAGTAGCGCCAAAGACGGCTTCCTGTAGAGATGCAGGTTTAATTTTGGATAATTGCGGGGGTAAATCACCAAAATAATACGTTACGCCATATTCACCTGTTATTGACCATCTCGAGAATTTCTTCGTCTGCGAAAACAATGTCAAAGTAAATGAAAATGTAATAACAACTAGTATTAGTCTCTTCATGTAGCAGATTAAATCCAAATTCTGAAATATTAGATAAACTCCACATATAATGTAATATAGAGTTTAGCTGCGAAGATAAATATTAATTGTTATCTTTTAAGAAAATAAATAAACACAAACCATTACATTATATTACACGCCAATATTACATTTATTACAGGGCTAATAATGTGACACTTATATCATGTCAACTGAAATAATAAATAATGCTATTATTTGTTAAGCAGTGCGAGTTTGCAAATTTTTGTAGCAAATTATCCTGTACAAATTTCATAATTGTAGTAAATTTATGTAGCATTTATTCCAGTTGAGTATAAAATCAAAAGAAGCGGCAGAAAGTATAAGCACAAAAAAAAAGCTATTTCTTCATTTCTACCTGTTTTGTTGCTTCCATATTATTATTTCTAAATTCCACACGATCTACAACCTTCTGAGCCAAATCTATAAATGCCAAAGAACTGATACTATTCTCATCAACAGCAATGGGTTTACCTGCATCACCACATTCTCTAATACTTTGCACTAAAGGTATTTGTCCAAGTAAAGGCACATCGAGTTCTTCAGCAAGACGAATACCACCGCCTTTTCCAAAAATGTAATACTTATTCTCGGGTAGTTCGGCAGGTGTAAACCATGCCATATTTTCAATAAGTCCTAAAACTGGTACATTTACTTTCTCACCAGTAAACATATTAATTCCTTTTCGTGCATCTGCCAATGCTACCTCTTGTGGAGTTGTAACAACAATCGCACCGGTTATTCCCATAGTTTGTACCAAAGTGAGATGAATATCTCCTGTTCCTGGTGGTAAATCCATAATAAAGAAATCTAATTCACCCCACTGAGCATCTGTAATAAGTTGTTTCAGAGCATTACTTGCCACTGATCCACGCCAAACTAAAGCTTGAGCAGGATCCACAAAAAAGCCAATGGATAGAAGTTTTACGCCATATTTTTCAATAGGTATCAACATTTGCTTTCCATCAACATCTTCTAACACAGGATGTGCATCTTCTACACCAAACATTTTAGGAATGGAAGGACCATGAATATCAGCATCAAGCAAACCTACTTTATAACCCAGCGAAGCTAATGCGATTGCTAAGTTAGAAGAAATCGTAGACTTACCCACACCACCTTTACCCGAAAAAACAGCTATGATATTTTTTACGTTCGGCAAAATTGAAGCAGGTTTAGGCTTAGGAGCTTCATTAGAAACAATACTTATATTGCCTTTAATTTCAACTTGCTCACCAATATAAGTCAGGAGAGCTTGTTCAGCGGCTTTCACAACTGATTTGGCAAAAGGATCGTTTGGTTTTTCGAAAAATAACGAAAATGAAACTTTATTTCCTTCTATAATAATATTGTCTTGAACCATACCAGATGATACAATGTCCTTTCCATTACCTGGGTAACGAACATGAACAAGAGCATCAAGTATTATTTGAGAATTAATTGTCATAAAAAATTTGATTTTAATTGATTGAGATAGCTAAACAACGAAACTAGCCTAAATGTTGACGTTTGCTTCTTCCAAAACTACGATAGGGATCATTTTCTATTTCTATATCGGGTTCGATAAAATCTAGTCGACTTTCCAAAATAAATTGTATATATTTAATCGTCAAGCCCCTGTCAAGCCATTGCTGCTCATAATAAGTTTTAATATCCAAAATTGGATCTTGTAAATTGGATGCATATAAATCTGTATTTGAAAAAACAACAGGATAATGATTTGCCTCAACCATGGCACAGGTATATGTAAACATGAAATTACTGTCAGTTTTCAAGTGAATCAATCCGTTAGGTTTAACAAACTGCTGATACGACTTCATAAAATTAGTAGCCGTAAGACGTTTTGTGACTTTTTTCATTTGTGGATCGGGGAAAGTAAGCCAAATTTCGCTTACTTCGTTTTCGGCGAAAAAATAATGAATCATTTCAATATTTGTTCGCAAAAAGGCAACGTTACTCATTCCTTTTTCAAACGATTCCTTAGCTCCAGTCCACAAACGAGCTCCTTTTATATCTACACCTACAAAGTTCTTTTCGATATACAATTTACCCAAACCAACCGTATATTCTCCTTTGCCACAGCCTAATTCTAACACAATTGGATGATTGTTTTTGAAAAACAATTCATTCCATTTGCCTTTCATCTCAAAACCAGCGCCCTCACGCAAATCATGCGCAGATAACTGAAAGACATGAGGAAAGACTTCCATATCGGCAAATTTTGCCAGTTTATTTTTACCCACTACTAATTATTTTCAATTTATGGAATTTAAATCAGTCCCCATCGGGCATTAGCGATTTTGAACTTTTTCTACCCGCATTCCGATATCATTAATACCTTTCAAAATATCATCTCGCATACCATGAACAATTTTATACTTATAAGTTCCCTTGGTTTTGAAACGTACATTTTGTTCATACAATACAGGCATATCATAAACGGAACCAACACCTGAGCCTAACCATTTACCACGCTGATCTGCTAAATAACATTCAATTGAGTCATTTAAAATCTGCTTGTCCGGTGATGTTTTGCTCATGAACAACCATAAGTTTTGATATGGATACTCACCTCTATTTCTGATATTTACATACACGTTATAGATGGATTTTACATCAGTTATTGGGATCTCAAAAGTATAAATACTGTCTTTACTCCAACCTTCGGGAACAATAGTCTTGTATTGCAAATAAACGTCATTATGATTACAGGACACAGTAAAAAGCGAAATAAGAATCGCTAAAAAAATATTATTCTTCATTTTTTTTTGCATCAATATCAATTCTTTTAATCGGTTTTTCAAATCTTGGCGCACCTCCTTTATTCTCAACTTTATTCTCAACCTTACTTGGCTTATTAAATTGGGGTTGATTACCTTTTCTATTATGTTGTTTTCCACTTGGTCGTTTCTTATTGGTATCAAATCGAGTTAAACTATCCTGACCAACCCCATTTTCGTAATCAACTACCACAGGTTTAACTTCTTCATCGGATCTATCATCCAACAAATCGGGCTTCTGTCCTTTTTTGTTCAAAGCTATTATGTCTTTGGCACGTTGAGCAGAAATAGTAACAATATTAGCTCCAAAATTCGGAGATGTTGAATATGAAACGAGACCTTTAAACACATCAGTTTTAAAATGATAGAAAGTATTGTCCAACGTTTCCAACTGAATTTCTTTTGATGGAAATATCTTCAACGCATCAACGTAAGTATCTAATTCATAATTCATGCAGCATTTTAGTTTACCGCATTGCCCCGCCAGCTTTTGTGGATTTAGCGAAATATCCTGAAAACGAGCTGCACTTGTCGAAACAGAATTAAAAGTTGTCATCCATCCCGAGCAGCATAATTCACGTCCACAAGGTCCAATACCTCCAATTCGACCGGCCTCCTGACGCGCCC
>Ga0302215_10001560_pt1 | contig 16252 bp, 5 predicted proteins | sample II_Fen_N3_1_FD_194580 | JGI IMG/M metagenome (GOLD analysis project Ga0302215, IMG submission 194580) | Peat permafrost microbial communities from Stordalen Mire near Abisko, Sweden - II_Fen_N3_1 | ecosystem: Environmental > Terrestrial > Soil > Wetlands > Permafrost | place: Sweden: Abisko...
ATGATTTGGTCCCGTGGATACTTCTAAACCTTTTCAGCCTTTTGGAGCTAATCCTATAATTGAAAGCTCTTTGGTGATCGGATCAAAGGAGATATTTCAGAAAGCACTCACATCCGCCACAATAAATGCGAACTGGCAAACTACTCCTATAGCCTACGGTAAATATCCCAATGTCGAAATTGATTACCTGAATTCCGGCGTCTGGATATCTTCCCAGATACCTAAGATCGCAGTAGGGTCAACTTCTTTTGATTTGAATAATAAATTGGATTTGCCGGTGATTGTTGCTCCTGATCTTACAGTTGATGAGTCGTTTAATACCAATTCAACACATGGTTTTGTTCGTTTACGATTAGACAATGATTTCGGGCAAAAAGATTACATGACTGCTTTGTTGATATATCTTACTACAAAACCCCAGCCTCCCGCCGGACCGCCAGTTGGACCTCCCGTTGGGCCTTTTATGAACGGATTTTCAATAACTTATTCTGCCAAACAAACGATTGATCTGAGCAGTTCAAACACAAAATTGTTTGACTCACGGGAGGCTCAATTTCTGCATATTTCTCCTTTTGGTTTTGCCGAGCAACATGCAGCAATCAGAAAGGATAAGAAAGTTTTTCTGCTGCCACAATCCGATTTTCAGCTGGGCGATATCAAAAACGAATCTGAGGCTGAATTTTATATTGGCGTCACAAGTTTGTTTCCACCGCAAAATCTTTCGCTTCTGTTTCAGGTAGCCGATGGCACTGCGAATCCGCTTGCTGTAAAACCTAATCCACACTTGCATTGGAGTTACCTGAAAAATAACGAGTGGATCGATTTTGAAAAGAAGGATGTGGAAGATCAAACAGGCGAATTGTTGAAATCAGGAATTGTAACCCTTGCTTTTCCTGCGGATGCAACGAATTCAAATAATTTTCTGCCTTTTGGTGAATATTGGATCCGGGTCGCAGTATGGAACAAGAGCGATGCTGTCTGCAATCTTATAATGGTCGCTGCCCAGGCACTTCAGGCAACTTTTGTTGACAAAGGGAATGACCCGGCTTTCGCATCCAAAGTATTACCAGCTGAAACTATTAGTAAGCTAAGTACTCCGGTCTCGGAGGTCAAAAAAATTATTCAGCCTTTCGAGTCGTTTGGCGGTCGTGGAGCTGAAGAATCAACTGCTTTTTACACCCGTGTGAGTGAACGACTGAGACACAAGGATCGTGCAGTAACACTTTGGGATTACGAGCGGTTGGTGTTGGAAGCCTTTCCTGAAATTTTCAGGGTAAAATGCCTGAATCACGCGCAGTATGAGCCAAACGAAAGTGGTACTGGTATTTATAAGGAACTTGCTCCGGGTCATGTTACGATTGTAACCGTTCCCAATAAACAATTCCATAACCTTCGAGACCCTTTACGACCCTACACAAGTCTTGGAATGTTGACGGATATCGCTGAATTTATTGGCAGTCGTGTTTCATGCTTTGTAAAATTGCATGTGAACAATCCGCAGTTCGAGGAAGTGCGGGTAAATATGTCAGTACGGTTTTACGATGGCTTCGACGAAACATTCTATACGAATACTTTGCAGGAATCTATTTTACGATTCCTGTCCCCTTGGGCATTCCCCGATGGTGGTAACCCAACGTTTGGCGGTAAGGTCTATAAATCAGTACTGATTGATTTTGTTGAGGAATTGATTTATGTGGATTATGTTACTGATGTACAACTATTCCAGGATATTGCCGGTGTAAAGGGAACTGCCGACCAAAATGAGATTGAAGGTTCATTGGCAGTCTCCATATTGGTATCTGTTCCGGCAAAACATCATCTGATCACAGTAATTAACCCATCAGAGGAAAAAATATCTTCTGACAAATGCAGCTGCGAATCATGAATCAAAAACCTGTTTCCATAGAGAAAAAGCCTGATCTGAAGCCTGCGCAGGATTACTACCGCCTCAGGAAGGAAGGTATTGGCTTTATTGAGCAGATGGGTAGCCTGCAATGGACAGATTACAATACCCATGACCCCGGAATTACAATCCTTGAAGCGCTTTGTTATGCCATTACCGACCTGGCTTATCGGACAGGAAAGGATATAAAGGATATACTTACTTCGGCAGCAACTACTTCTGGCGAGAATCCTTCCCCTGATCAGGCGTTTTTCACTGCAAGGGAAATTTTAACGATCAATCCATGGACTCCCAACGATTTTCGCAGGATTCTTATTGACCTCGACGGGGTACGCAATGCATGGGTATTTTGTAAGGAATGTGCCTGTGATGCCGAATATTTTGCCTGGTGCGATGAAGACAAGCTGAACCTGTCGTTCACAGAACCTAAAAAAGCGGTGACTAATTTATTAAAGGTTACACCGCGTGGACTTTATGATGTACTGCTTGAATTGGAGTCGGATCCGGAACTGGGCGATTTGAACGATCACAAAATCGGGCATAACTATACTATTTTTGATAGTGATGGGAAACCGCACCCAGTGGTGATGGAATTGCGTTTCCCGGATTGGAAACTTGAAAATAGTGCAGATTGGGAGCTTTTTAACCAAAGTAATGATTCGTTATTTAACCTAAAAATCCTTCATTTTGGAGCAACAAAAACCTATGATGCAATTACAGACCCTTTACTGAACGATGATGACAAAGATGCCTATCTCAAAAGACAGTGGCGTAATGTGTTCTATGCAGGATTTGAAATTGAACTTTTATCTGTCGGCAAAAAAATTGTGATCGACAATGTTGCGATCCGCTTTTTAGGTGATGCTACGGCTAAAAATGGAAGTAAGGTTTCACTCATTAAATCCATTCTGGAAGATGCAGGAAGTGCCGGAATAATAAGTCTTTACCGCAGAAAGCTGTTGAAAATCGCCGAAGTCGTAAAGATCTCAAAGACACATTTGCAAATTCACCGTAATCTTGATGAAGACTTTTGTCGTGTAAACGGCGTTGGAATTGAGGATGTAGCCGTTTGTGCTGATGTTGAGGTAACTCCGGATGCTGACATCGAACGGGTTCAGGCCAGGATTTGGTTCGAAATTGAGAATTACTTTAATCCCCCTGTTTCCTTTTATTCCCTTGCCGAAATGATGGCAGAAAATGTACCGGTTGAGGATATTTTTAACGGACCGGAATTAGATAACGGCTTTATTAAATCCGTTGATCTCGAAAATGCCACGCTCAAGAAAGTGTTGCGCACTTCGGATATCATCAACCTTCTGATGGAAATTGAGGGTGTAATTGCCGTTAATAACCTGATGATTAGTAAATATGATGATGAGGGTAACATCGTAAAAGGTGCTGCCGATCCGGTGTGGATTGAAAAGAAGCTGAAATTCGATGAAAACAAATCAAGTGCATTTTGGCAGTTATATATCAAGGATTTGCACCAACCACGTCTTTATCTGAACTTTTCGAGATTCTTGTTTTATAAGAACGGACTCCCTTTCCATCCACGAATGGATGAAGCCAACGATACACTTACCCAATTACAAGGGGAAGCTGAACGTCCGAAATTCACGAATGCACAAAACGATTTGACTGTTCCCAAAGGAAAATTTGCAAATACAGAAGACTATTTTCCGGTACAGTACAGTTTGCCGGTCACTTATGGAGTAAACCCGGTTGGTTTACCATCGCATGTTTCAGATCAGAGACAAGCGGAGGCAAAACAACTGAAAGCCTACCTGCTGATTTACGAACAGTTGCTTGGAAACGCTTTTGCACAGATAGCCAACGTTTCGGAATTGTTCTCCCTCGATCCGGCTGTTGACAGGACCTATTTTGTAAAGGAATTTACGAATGAACTGATTGTTGGATATGATGAAATTACAAGCAGTTTGCTCGACAAAGTTAAACTTGAAGGAATGGCCGAAACGCGTTCTGAGTTTTTGGATCGCCGGAACCGGTTTCTTAATCACCTGATGGCACGTTTCGGGGAACAATTCAGTGAATATGCGCTGATGCTTACCAATCTCCAAGGGAAATCAGTGGCTTCCGCACATTTGATCGATGACAAAATCTCTTTCCTTAAAAAGTATCCTTTAATCAGTCATGACCGTGCCAGGGCGTTCAACTATACTCAGAACTTATGCAACCCTGATAATAACTCCGGTCTCGAAAAACGGATCACGCTTTTACTTGGTTATCCCGACCTCTCATTTGTCTGGAGTTTTTCGGGCAAAAAGTTAAGCCCTTTTACCCTGAATTATTCGGTGAACGATGAAAACAATAATACCTGGTTCAGCGGTTCCGTGAAAATTAAAGCTTCATCAGGAGAAGCATCGAAAGAGGCGGCTTATAAATTGATCATCAAACAGATGTTGCAGGCAGATACATACGAAGTTATAGAAAAAGATGGGAAGTTTAACCTGAACCTGAAAACTGAAGGTGGAGCATTATTAGGTTACTCGCCGCAATCATTTGCTACAAATGGCGCCGCGCTTGATGTGATGAATGAGTTATTGGCATGGAGCGCCAATGAGAAAGCTTTCGTGGTTGAGCACCTGTTGCTGAGACCGAAATTTCCGGGCGATGTACTTTATCCTGCTTGCAGCGATGGCTCATGTCAGACCTGCGGCGACGAAGATCCTTACTCCTTCCGGGTAACTTATGTGATGCCCGGGTGGACCGCACCTTTCAATATTAACCTCGATATGAGAAGGTTTGCCGACCGCACCATAAGGTACGAACTTCCATCCCATTTGCTGGGTAAAATCTGTTGGGTTGGGAATGATGGATTTATAGAAAATTCCTGTGATCCAGTGATCACCGATCTGGCAGATCTATTGATGCAAAAGGGGATTAACAAAGATGGAATAAGGCCCACAGAAGCTGAAGCGTGTGCATGTTCACTCTTGCTTTATACAAGTTTTTCAAACTCATTCAGCACCTGGTACGAAGATAAAACACTCACTTTTTTACATGCGGATGCTCTGAATGCACTTTTAGAAACAGTATTTTCAGTTTTGAAACCTGCCGATATTTCTTGTTCTGTCGTTTATGATTCAGGGCTTTGGGACCAAATTAAGAATACAATGATTCTTTATTTCAAGGATATTGTGCTGAACGGTTGGCAGTTCGAACGCTTTGAAGACGCCTGGTGTCAATGGCTGAAGGAAAATGCCAATTTTGATTGGACGGAAGAGCGACTGCTTGAACATGTTGAGGCAATGCTTAAAGCAAACCTTAAGAACGATGTTCTATCGGCTAAATTCGACTTGTGCGCCTGTGCGACTCAAATTGTAAATGATTATGGGATATCGTTCTATAAATGGATGAATAATAATTTTGAGGCTGGTCATGAGTTCAAAGACTTCTCCAACTTTTCACCACCGGCAGTTTCACTTTGTTCAGCCATCCCCTACAAGACAGGTACAGCAGAAAAAATCGGAGACTTCCTTCACGAAAAATACAATTCCTATAAAAAGGTGTCCTATCAGCTTTGGAAAGTAGTCCATCTGTTGAGCAAATTAAAGAATACCTATCCGGGAGCCACGCTTCATGATTGTGATGATGGCAGCGACCAGAACCCGGTTCGTTTAGGGAGTACAGCATTGGGAAATTATCCCTTAAAAAGAAATATAACACTGTAAATGATTTTCTATCAACTGATAAAAGGATGTTTAATATAATTCAAAAACAGCATATACCATGAAACCGATCCAAGATAAATATCCGATTTTCGAAGCCAACCAGGTGCTTACCAGCCGCCATCTGAATGAGGTATTCGATTACCTGAATGAACAGGAACGACTTACGCGTGCCAATCTGATTGGTATTGGTATCGAATGCGGGTTAGAGATCCGGCTCGAAACCAACAGCAGTGACAAGACGATTCACCTCTCCCGCGGATGTGGTGTAAGTTCTGCCGGTTATATTTTAATTGAGCCAGAGGATCTTGTCTTGGTATCGTATCAGAAATATACGCTTCCTCTTGATATTGATTATCCTCAATTTAAGTATGATTCTGCCGGAAACTCAGTTCAATATCAGTTATGGGAGTTATTTCCTGCGGGAGAACCGAATACAACTCTTTTGGGAAATGTAAATAACTTTCTCGACGATAAGGTGGTTATCCTGTTTCTGGAGTTAAAAAATGAAGGTCTTCGGAATTGCAGTCCAAACAATTGCGACGACAAGGGCAATGAGGTAACAGCAACAGTATTGCCATTGCTTATTGGAAAGGATGACCTCGAAAAGGTCATCGCCAAAGCAAATAAGTTAGGGACAGAATATACAGCTACCGATCTTGAATCAGTACTATTGGCACGACTCAATCTGCCCGACTTGCACCTGCCACGCTACAATGTTCCAAATACAGGGCCGGTATCTTCTAACGATGTACTGGCGGCTTTTCATGCTGTTTTTCAAAAGAATAAATTAGCTACAAATACAGGTGACGCGCTTTCTGCTACTTATAAAGCCTTTATGCCGCTTGTAAATGAAACATTTCCGACCGACCCGTTTGCTGATTTCGATCAGAACTTTGGATTTCTGGATGGCATACCAACTTCCACAAGTCAGGTGCGCTTTCTCCCTTATTATTTTGACTTTTTTGACGATCTGATTCAGGCTTACGATGAGTTCCGGTGGAAAGCTGCCGGCCTGATGTGTGCATGTTGTCCGCCGGAAGATCTGTTTCCGCGGCACCTGATGCTTGGTCTGCCAGATCCAAGTTTAGCAACCAGTCCGGGTATTTACCGTCACGATTTTCTTTCATCACCTGCCATAAAGGGTTGCGAAGAACGCAAAGCCGAAGTTTTGCAGTTATTTAGCCGGCTTGTGGAGATGGTCAATAATTTCACCAATAATCCGACTCCTCCGGAATTTGCCAATCTGGAAGTTGCACGAAAGTTTATGCCGGTTCGGATCACACCAAGCAAACTTGCTGACGTTCCTATTTCGCAAAAGGCAATCCCTTATTATTACCTTCAAAATGGTATTCCTCCCTTGTTCCAGTTGTGGAATGTTGAGAAAACACGTCGAAACCGGGCAAATCAGAACCTGAGTTTCCGATCGGACGAATACGTTCCCAAGGCGCCTGTTTTTGTGACCAATCCGCTTAATTACGATCTCGAACCTTATAACTTTCTTCGGATCGAAGGCCATTTGGGCAAGAAAGTGGAGAACGTAATGAACACGTTGATTGCATTTAAAAACGACAAACGGCTGCCGATCGAGATCATCGCATTGCGCACCGGAGAATTCGATGCCCGCCAGACGGTTGATCTGAGTAAGGAAGTTTGTCACTTCGAAGATCTTGAAGCCATTTATGATGCATTCAGAGATCAGTTCATCAGCTCACTCGGCAAGACGCTTGCCTCATTTTATACCCGAAAGATAACCAAGGTCGTTGCATTGGCCGATGATTTTAATGCTTCACTTATCCACTCGATTAATCCGGATTTTAAAGTTGAGCCTTCCACTTTCGGAGCGTTGCTCGAAACCTATTTTGCATCACGTAGCAAATCGAAAACTGCCAAAACAGCTGTACTGAAAAGAGTTGCTGCGATTGACATTAAAGATGCCTTTCTTGGCGAAAGCGCCGTCATTCAGGCTACAGCCTCCTATGCAGAGGTACTGCTTGATATTTGTAATTATCTTAAAGTCAGGTTACTTAGCGATTTTGATCTCACAGCATTCCGTGATTTGTTTAACCGGCTTGAAGCTTTAAATGCACAGTTTAAAACGCAAATCAATACCGCAGATACAGAATGGAATAGCCTGTTCAACCTGCTCGAAGCGGTACGATATGCGAATGAGATGGAAGCTTTCAGATCAATTGGCGAGGAGTACCGAAAGCGATTGATTGAAATAAAGAAACAACTTTTCCTTAGTAATTTTCTGCTTAAAAATCCTGGAATACAGCACAAAGCTGGTGTTCCGATGGGTGGTACTTTCATTCTTGTTTACCACGATGACCCAACACCGATTCGCCTTCTGCCCAATTTAGCCGCCGGCATTGATTCCCTGAAAGCCAATTTTACGAAGGTGGGATTTGCATCTGATACCAGTGATACCATCACAAAAGCTTTCGAACGGCTGCAAGTCAAAGGTGATGCTGCACAGGTTGATCCTGACATACAATTGATTTTGAGTGAAATGACGAAGCAGATTGTGAAACCTGATTTTGAAATTGGCAAAGGAATCCGCGTCAAAACTGCCGAAAAGATCATCGCTGAAACGGTAAATGAATTTGCTGACGGAACCGTTATTGCCGATTTCTACCTGCCTTATATTTGTTGCTCCGATTGTTCGCCCATTCAATATATAATGGCCAAAGATCCGCTGAATTTTTCAGTCAATATCGGATGTAACAGTTCGGACAAAGGAGCTAAAGTAATAGTAACTCCATGGGGAGGTACAGCGCCCTACAAGCTCAAAATCAACAATGAAGATTTTAAAGATCTGACTGCTGAACTCCTTTTAACAACCGGAAAATACACATTGATTTTAAGAGATTCGGAGGGGACACTATCAGATTCGCAGCAAATCGAGATCGTTTCGCCATTAACTTTAGGCACGCCTAATTTTGATTGTGGGGAAGGAAATCAATACGTTGCAGTAATTGAAATCAGCGGTGGTACGCCACCTTATACAGCCAACATAGGGAAAATTCTAAATGATAAAACCTTCTATGCCGAAGGACTTAAAGGTGATACAGATATTGAGATCATCATTACAGATAGTCGGAAATGTTCGGCTTCAGTAATTTTAAATCATTCTTGCGTTCCTCCTTTGTCGTTTCAAACAAGCATCGGATGCCCTAATTCTGATGGAAATACCCAGGTTACCATTTATGCCTCCGGAGGCAAACCGCCTTATGAAGTGCAGGTTGGAAAAGAGGATTACGTTTCTGCAGACAACCCGCTTTCATTACAAGCTGGTAAATTCACACTTGTTGTACGCGATTCAGCCGGAACTGTAACTCCTTCGCAGGAAATTGAAATTCCGGGACAAATCGTGATCAGTGAGCCAAGTTATGATTGTGTAGGTGATAATAACGAATATGTCGCAGCTTTCCAGATTTCCGGAGGTATTGCACCTTACACCGCCAAACCAGGTAATGTGAAAGAAATGAACTATTTCAGCGACCGGTTACCCGGCAATAAGGATATAGAAGTTATTGTCACCGACAGCCGTAATTGTTCGATATCCATTACTCTCAACAATTCGTGCGTTCCTGGTTTGACATTCAGTACAAACATCGGTTGTACTTCGGATAACAACGAAGCAATGGTTGAAATAATACCTGCCGGTGGTATTGGGCCTTATACGTTCCAGGTTGGTACTGAACCGGTAACACCGCTATCAGAAGCAATATCGTTGACTCAAGGCGATTATACAATCACGTTATTCGATTCGGTAGGTACTTCCGTTTCAAATGCGATTGCGATTCCCGCCATGCTACAGTTAAATATTATTGAATTTATTTGCAACAAGGAAGCAAAAACTTACCAGGCGAACGTCCAGATAACTGGCGGGACAACCCCCTACAGATCTACAGGCGGCGAAGAAATTTTGGATGGCAAATTTATCACAAACCCTATTCCAGACGGAGAATCATCTGTTATTGAGGTTTTTGATGTCAAAAAATGTAATCTTAGCTTGGGATTTAAACATGTCTGTGAAGAACCTTGCATTTTGCCATGCGAGGGACAGTCGCGAAAGTGTGCTTACCGGCTTTGGTTACAACCGACTTATGTGGAATCTTTTTATAACGAGTACAAGCAGCTAAAAGATTTGAGATTTCGCTTTCAGGGAAAAGACATAAAACTTCCTTCATCAACTGATTTATTACAAATCCCTGTTGATGCACTCAGTAAGGATTTTATAAATGCGATGGGCCATACGATTGGAAAGCTGAACGAAATCATTCAAGAAGTGCTTATTGAAACGTTTGGTGATTCAGGCAAAAACCGACTGATCCTCTCTTATGAGCCATCCGAGGGTGTCGATCCTTTCGGAATCCTTTGGATCGAGTATTTTGTTTGCGAAACTTTCAATCTTGAATTTGAATTCATGTATGCAAAGGATATGCAACAAAATTATAACCTTCGTTGGAGGTATACTAACGAAATGGATGATTTTGGGAAACCATTTAATGGAACGATTACGACTGATCTGGAAATGAATACGCAAATATTAGTTCCAGCGTTCGACTGCCGCGAACGCAACCAATGTAAAAATACCGAATATGTGAAATTATGCACTGGTTCAAATCCAAGAGCTGATTTTAAGATCAACCAAATGGATAAAAACGTGTTCAACGTCATAAGTACAGCAAAAAATAAAAATGCAGTGGCTTGGGTCTGGGATACACTTAATACATCTGCCAAAGAACCGTTTTATGTTGGTGAATCATTGGATATGATTGTTCCTCAACCAGTAGGAGATGTTCAGCTGACTGTAATTACCAGTGACGGTTGTTTTGCATTTATTGTTAAAAGCTTTAACCAATGACACATTTTATCCGGCAGCAGTATTTGGAGGTCGATCTGAAAGGTTCAGAATCAGATGGTTTTGCTTTGCAACACCGGCTGTCGTATTTGTACTATGCTCAATTGTTACCAGCCATCGAAAAAGCCTTAGATCAATACTCGTCGCCTGATATCCATCTGGTTATTGACCGGTTGGATATCGATGCCGGAACCATTGAAATGGATAGGATTGATCATGAATTGGCAACTTCTGTGGCTAAAGCGTTGATTGATAAAATAGCAATGGAATCACCAATCAGGATTTCCGGCAAGAAAATACCTTCTCTTCTGTCCAATTCAGGTAACGTCCAGGAAAATTTAAATAACACTTATTTTCAGGCTTCTGAAGAACGTTTATGGGAAGTATTTATTCATTTCATTGTAAAGGGCAATCTGCCATGGTCTTACAGATTGCCGGCTGGAAAAAGTCTGGAAGAGGTCATTTCCGAACTTTTGATCAATGACGGGATAAAAACCAGTAGCCGGATTCCAGTACAAAGAATCCTGGAGGCGTTAAAGTCGCCGAACACTTCTGAAAGGTTGGCCTTGCAGTTTTCGGAGCACTTCACCAAATTGCTCAATCAAAAGATTTTACCGAATGTTTTAAAAGACCAGGTGGATTCAATTGACCAGACATGGCATGAAAATTTATGGGAGGTTTTTATATATTTTCTATTAAATGGCAGTTTACCAGTGTCTTATAAATCAGCAAAGGAGAAGAATCTGGAAGAAGCGCTTACAGAATTTTTAGATGATGGTGAAACGAAAACGGGTATACCCGTTCCGGTCTCAAAAATCACAGGAGTATTGAAATCACCTTATGCTTCCAAACGACTTGTATTTCAGTTTTCAGAAACTTTCATCATCAAGTTGCTTAAATGTATTTGTCCAGAAACTTTAACCGAATTGATGAGTTTACTTAGCGTATCCGAAAATAGCTCTTTTGCTCAGGCAGAAGTTCGGTTATTCCGAAAATTTGTGCTCGAAAAAGCGCTCTTGCAGGCAGCATCCTGCGGGAGTATTTCGAAATTTGAGATTGCAAAACAAGTTCTCGATGAACTGCAAATCAGTACTGATTTGCTACCATTGATTTCCAAGGTTTTTGAACAGGCCTGGCCTGAAATAATAATTCCTGTCAATGAGCCATCTTCAACCGTATCTGAGCAAACAGACTTAGGTCAAACAGCTAAAACAAATTTGCCACCACTGAACTTGGAAAGCTTAGCATCCAGGTTATCTGATATCAGGTTAACTGGCAATAAAGCTTCAACAGATTCACGGCTTACCGATGAAATTCTTACAAAAGATTCTACTGAAGGCATTTATATCGACAATGCAGGTTTGGTTCTGTTGCATCCTTTCCTTCCTCAATTTTTCGATGCATTGGGAATATCGATTGGTGAAGAAATTGTTCAACCGGAAAGAGCGCTGAGTTTACTTCATTATCTGACTACAGGACAAATTACTGCACCCGAATACGAGTTGGTTCTTCCAAAAGTCATTTGCCATGTTCCACTTTCAACGCCTGTTCATGCAGATATTGAAATTACTGTAAACGAAATAAGTGAAGCATCTGCTTTGCTTGATGCAGTTATTAAACACTGGGAAGTTTTACAAAACACAACACCCGATGGATTACGCGGCACCTTCCTGGTAAGACCGGGTAAACTTAGTCTGAAGGAGGATGGTGATTGGCTGTTACAAGTTGAATCACGCACTTTCGATGTTTTACTGGAGCATTTGCCCTGGGGTATTTCAATGATTAAGCTTCCCTGGATGAAGAATATGCTTTGGGTTGAATGGAGTTTTTGAATTACGAATCAACGTGTTATAAATGAGAACAACAGCTGAAAAATCATCTCACACCAGTTCCACTTCTGAACATCAGAAGTCGGCACAACCTTTCTTTGCAAAGGCTGGTGGAGGCGATTTTTTTGCCCCGGTTAATCATTCATCACCATCCGTTCAAACGAAACTGACCGTAAACAAACCTGGGGATAAATTCGAACAGGAAGCCGATAAAATGGCAGATAAAGTAATGCGAATGCCCGCTCCTGCACCTCCGGCCAAGGAAGAGAAGATTCAGAGAGCTGCGCTACCTGAAGAGAAAGTTCAGAAAAAGGAAGAAGAAAAGATTCAGAAGGCAACCTTGCCTGAGGAGAAGGTACAAAAAAAGGAGGAGGAAAAGATTCAGAAAGCTGCTTTGCCAGAGGAGAAGGTTCAGAAAAAAGAGGAGGACAGGATTCAGAAGGCAACCTTGCCGGAGGAGAAAGTGCAGAAAAAAGAAGAAGAAAAGATTCAGAAAGCAACCCTGCCTGAAGAGAAGGTGCAGAAAAAAGAAGAAGAAAAATTGCAGCGGGATGGAGGAAATGGCTCTCCTGCAGTTGCAGCCGATACGCAATCATCCATCCGAAGCAAAACCTCTGGTGGTCAACCGTTGTCCACGGAAGCACGAAGCTATATGGAGCCCCGCTTTAATGCTGATTTCAGCAATGTCCGTATTCACAGCGATCCTGAATCAGCAGGGTTAAGCAACCAACTAAGTGCACGTGCATTCACCTATCAAAACCATGTTTTCTTCTCTCGCGATCAATACCAGCCTGGCACGAGTGAGGGCAAACAACTTTTGGCTCACGAACTTACGCATACGATTCAACAGGGTCATGCCATTCAACGCAGTCCACAAGTAACAACCACTGCTACACCACCTCCGGTACAACGACTAGGCATTCAGGATGCACTCGATTATTTTGCGGATAAAGCCTATAACCTCCCTGGGTTCCGGATGCTCACGATTATTATGGGTTTCAATCCCATCAATATGCGTTCCACTGACCGAAGTGCGGCCAATATATTGCGTGCATTAATCGAACTGGTTCCCGGAGGCCATTTGATTACTCAGGCACTTGATAACCATGGCGTTTTCACAAAAGCAGGCGCCTGGGTCGAACAACAGCTTTCAACACTGGGAAACATTGGTGCTGACATTGTCTCCGGACTTAAGCGTTTCATAGATTCGTTGAGTTGGACGGATATCTTTGACCTCGGAGGTGTCTGGAATCGCGCTGTGCGAATATTTACTGATCCAATTGGAAGGCTTATTTCATTTGCCCAAAGTGTTGTTTCAGGCATACTTAAAATGGTAAAGGATGCTATTCTGAAACCTTTGGCTGCGCTAGCTCAAGGGACGAGAGGTTACGACCTGCTTAAAGCAATATTGGGTGAAGATCCTATTACAGGCGAAGCTGTGCCACGCAATGCCGATACACTGATTGGTGGTTTTATGAAGTTGATCGGGCAGGAGGAGATTTGGGAAAATATCAAGAAAGGGAATGCGATTGGACGTGCCTGGGCATGGTTCCAGGGTGCACTGGCCGGGTTGATGGGTTTTGTACGCGCTATTCCACGGCGGATTGTTGATACAATTTCATCCCTTACATTTCAGGATATCATTACAGTAGTAGGTGCGCTAAGTAAAATCATTGGGGCATTTGTCAATATCGCAGGCGAGTTTATCAGTTGGGGCCTCAATCAGGTAATCAGCTTGTTGGAGATCCTATTCTCCGTGGTGGCGCCAGGTGTGATGCCATATATCGCTAAAGCCAGAGCGGCATTTACGACGATTATCAAAAACCCGATCGCATTTGTGGGCAATTTGGTACGTGCCGGAAAATTAGGTTTTGAGATGTTTGCCTCCAATATCCTCACACACCTGAAAACTGCTTTGATCAGGTGGATCACAGGACCACTGGGCGATGCCGGAGTTTATATTCCAAAGTCCTTCAGTCTGATGGAAATCATCAAATTGGTATTGTCTGTTTTAGGACTTACCTGGCAAAACATTCGGAGTAAATTGGTTAAAATCATTCCGGAACCGGTGCTTGTAGTTTTGGAAAAGACAGCCGGAATATTAGTTACCCTTGTAACGGAAGGTCCTGCTGCTGCATGGGAACAAATTAAAACTGAATTAAGTGAGCTTAAGGACCAGATGATCGCCAAGATAACGGAGATGATTTCAACGGAAGTTGTAAAGGCGGCCATTATGAAACTGGTAAGTATGTTAAATCCTGCAGGTGCAGTCATACAGGCAATTATAGCGATTTACAATACGGTTACGTTCTTTATTCAAAAGATCAACCAGATAGCTGCGGTGGTCGCCTCCTTTATTGATTCGATAGCTGCCATTGCATCTGGTCAGGTTGAAAATGCTGCCAAAAAGGTTGAGCAGACGATGGCCAACACGCTGACAATTATTATTGCGTTTTTGGCTAAGTTTGCAGGGTTAGGTAATATTCCTGAAAAGATTGTCGGAATTATCAAAAAGATTCGCCAGCCGATTGACAAAGGGTTGGATAAGATTGTGGGGTGGCTGGGAGGAATTTTGAATAAGGTAGTAGGTGGAGCAAAGAATCTGGCTGCAGGAGTTCTTCAATGGTGGAAGCAGCGTAAATCCTTCAAAGATAATACAGGCAGCACTCATAATCTTTACTTTGAGGGTGAATCTGTTAGTGCAAAATTAATGGTTGCTTCAACTGTTATGACTGTCGAAGCAACCATTGCAGCCGCATCGGCTAAAGCCAGTTCAAACGAAGAAAAACAAAATGTAATTGATGCAAGATTATTAAAAACACAAGCTGAAACAATTATAAAAAAACTTCAGGGGAAAGGTAAAGATGCTTATGATCCCAAAGACATTGATTCGATCAATAGTTTACTTGAAAAATTAGCTCAGAAAATGGCATTGTTATTACCCTTAATATCAGGGCCGGTAGCATCTTCACCTACTTCTTTATCAGTAATTATAGGAGATCTCGTAAATTATAATGGCAGACATTGGATTGTATCATCTTTTGGTAAGGTGGGTAATTTGGACATGGTCTACATTAAGAGACTAATTCCTGCCATTAAAAGTTCAAATGCTGATGGGTTTGGAGTACCTGGTTTTGATAAAGATTTAAAGTCTGGCAAAGTTATGAAAGTTAGTGATACAGCTACAAGGAGATCATTATTTGTTGGTTCAACTCCAAGTAAATCCTCTGGTGTTGGTAATCTGGTAAAGAATAGAATGATTACCTCAGGAAAATTTAACACCAAAAATGGTCAATTTTTTAATGCGCGTGATGGCAAATGGTATCCTCTAAGTCAGGCAGACATGGGACATGTGATTGATGCTTCTACATGGTGGAACAGCAATGGAAGATTTAAAGGACCAAAATCTCCGGAAGTTCGGACGTTTATGAACGATCCCGATAACTATGAATTTGAAGAAAGTGGACAAAATCAGGCAAGAGGTAGTTCATCACCTAACTACCTACCACCAGCATTTTGATGCCGAGAATCATGAAAGGGGAAAATATAATTATTCAACGTCCTTTGCCGGAAGGTTACCTGCAAATTTGGCTCAATGGCCTTTTTATCCCATCAGGTAAAATTGTGACAGGTGATCCATTTTCTTTACCAGATGCAGCAATCATACTAACGATTGAGCCCGGTAATTACAATGTTGAATTAATTTATAAAGATTGCTTGGAATGGGGATATCGGGTGGCATATGCTATACTCCATTTGCATGAAGTCGGTGGAATCTCACAATGGAAATCTGCAAAAACTATTTTTGGCATAACAACAATTCCAGTTGATTCAGGGTTGGCCTGTATAGCAGATGTTGAAACTTCCTTACTCTTTAATAAGCTATTGCTGGAATGGAAAAGCAATAACTCCGGTAAAAATTATTTTGAATCGGTTCTTAAAAATCAAATTCAGAAAAGTA
>Ga0302215_10001562_pt1 | contig 16244 bp, 12 predicted proteins | sample II_Fen_N3_1_FD_194580 | JGI IMG/M metagenome (GOLD analysis project Ga0302215, IMG submission 194580) | Peat permafrost microbial communities from Stordalen Mire near Abisko, Sweden - II_Fen_N3_1 | ecosystem: Environmental > Terrestrial > Soil > Wetlands > Permafrost | place: Sweden: Abisko...
CTATTACTGGATTCCGAGCGGTGGTGCCGGAGTACAACGCTGGGTGAAATTCGCCAAATATCTTCGTGATTTTGGTTGGGAACCGATTATCTATACTCCAGAAAATCCGGAATTTCCGTCAATTGATTATTCATTTGAAAAAGATATCCCTTCAGATATTAAAATTATTAAAACTCCTATCTGGGAACCTTATAATTTTTATCGAAAACTTTCAGGTAAGAAAAATGAACCAATTAACGCAGGTTTTATTTCAGAAAATAAAAAACAAAGTTGGAAAGATAAATTATCGATTTGGATTCGTGGGAATTTCCTGATCCCGGATCCACGAAGATTTTGGATTAAGCCATCTGTGAAATTTCTTACTAATTATTTGCAGGAAAATCAGATTGATGCAATTATTACCACCGGACCGCCTCATTCTATGCATATGATTGGTTTAGGGATAAAAAAGAATTTTCCAAATTTGCCATGGTTAGCTGATTTTCGTGACCCATGGACTAATATTGATTTTTATAAAGATTTGAATCTGAGTTTTATTGCAGATAAAATCCATCATCATCAAGAAAATGAAATAATACAGAATGCTGATTGTGTGCTCGTCGTTTCGAAAGGCATGAAAGAAGAATACGAGCTTTTGCATCCTAAAAATATTCAGGTTATTTCGAATGGATACGACGAATCAGATGTTCAGGCAGGAAAGCTGAAATTAGATGAAAAGTTTTCAATTTCGCATATAGGCACCTTAAATGCGGCAAGAAATCCTAAAACATTATGGAAAATACTTGCTAAAATTTGTTTTGAAAATCAGGAATTTAAAACTGATTTACAAATTCAATTGGTTGGGAAAGTAGATTTTTCAGTTATTAACGATATAAGCTGCTTAAACTTACAGGATAATTTATTGAAAATTGACTATTTATCCCACAAAGAAGCAATTGAAATGCAACAGTCATCTCAGGTGCTTCTATTACTAATAAATCAATCGGGTAATGCAAAAGGAATTCTAACAGGTAAATTTTTTGAATATTTGGCTGCAAAGCGCCCGATTTTGGCAATCGGTCCAACTGATGGTGATGCAGCAGCTATATTGAATGAAACAGGAGCAGGTAAAATGGTCGATTTTGATGATGAAATAAATAGCAGAAAAGTAATACTTGATTTTTATATTCAGTTTAAATCCAAATCATTAAATATTAAAACAGAATCTGTTGAACGTTTTTCACGTCGTTCTTTAACCGGTGAACTGGCGAAACTATTAGATACTTTATGAAAAAAATAATAACCATTGTAGGTGCCCGTCCACAGTTCGTAAAAGCTGCAACGTTGAGCCGTCAATTTCAACTGTTGGGAATTGAAGAGTTGATAATTCATACCGGACAACATTTTGACGCGAACATGTCGGAAGTTTTTTTTGAGGAAATGGAAATCCCAAAACCTGCTTACCAACTTGATATTCATGGATTAACGCATGGTGCCATGACCGGAAGAATGCTGGAAGGAATTGAAGAAATATTACTAAAAGAGAAACCAGATGGTATATTGGTTTATGGTGATACAAACTCCACACTGGCAGGTGCTTTGGCAGCATCCAAATTACATATTCCGCTAATTCATGTCGAAGCCGGTTTACGCTCATACAACATGGAAATGCCTGAAGAAATCAATCGTATTCTTACCGACAGAATTTCAAATGTTCTGTTTTGCCCGACTGACACAGCAGTAAAGAATTTAAAACGTGAAGGTTTTGACAATTTCCCGATTAAAATAATCAAAAACGGTGACATGATGCAAGATGCGGCCATTTATTATGCAGCTAAAGCCGAACAGAAATCGGATATTTTAAATCAGATTAAATTCCCAAAGTTTATTTTGGCAACAATTCATCGTCAGGAAAATACGGATTCACCTGAAAATCTGAGAAATATCATTGCCGGGTTAAATGAAATCAATCGACAAATTCCGGTCGTAGTTCCCATCCATCCACGAACCAGAAATATTCTTGCACAACAAAATATTGTCCCGGAATTTAAATTGATTGATCCGGTTGGTTATTTTGATATGATTATGTTGCTGAAATCTTGCGAATTAGTCATAACAGATAGCGGCGGGGTTCAAAAAGAAGCATTTTTCTTTGGAAAACATTGTATCACATTGCGTGAACAAACCGAATGGGTAGAATTGGTCGAAAACGGATTTAATCTACTAGTTGGCAGTAATCCTGAGAAATTAATACATGCATTTGAGTTCTTTAAAACAAAACAATCGGACTTTAGTATTGATTTGTACGGAAAAGGACAAGCAGCAGAAAAAGCGGCAAAAGAAATATTAAATCTGAAATAAGAATTAAGTACATGTTCAACACAAATTATTACAATCGTTCCTTCAGGGAAGAAATGTTCAAATATATTCCCGAAAAAGCAACAAAAATTCTCGAAGTAGGTTGCAGTGAAGGTCTTTTTCTTAGTTATATTAAGAAAAACAAAAAATGTGAGACTTGGGGAATTGAAATGAATGAAGCTGCAGCAAAACAAGCTGAGATAGTTGCTGACAAGGTTTACTCAGGCGATTTTAACGAATTGTACAGTCAATTGCCGTTAAATTATTTTGATTGTATAATTTTTAATGATGTAATTGAACATTTTTCTGACCCCTGGTTAGCTCTATCAAATACCAAACAATTGTTGTCTAAGAATGGGGTAATTGTATCTTCGATTCCTAATTTCCGTTATATAGGTAATTTGACTGAAATTATTAAAACTGCTGATTTCAGATACAAAGAAGAAGGGGGAATTTTAGATAAAACTCATTTGAGATTTTTTACCTCAAAAAGTATAAAACGTCTCTTTGAAGATTGTGGTTATAATTTTATTTCTCAGGAAGGTTTGCGTCCATGCCGCAGCTGGAAAGAAAAGTTATTTATATTTCTTTCTTTCGGTTTTTTCAATGATATGAAATTTCAGCAATTTGCAAATGTTGCTCAATTAAAAAAATAAAAATTACCAATTCCCGGTTTTAACTATAAAAAAATCAAATTTATCATTAATTCGTATGGATTCTACTTTAAATCAAAAAACTGAAGTTGGTTATTTTCAAAATCTGCGTCCGGAAATGTTGAAATTTATTCCCAAAGACTCAATCAAAATTTTAGAAGTTGGTTGTGGAGAAGGTGCCTTCTGCAAGAGTTTGAAAAGTATTGACAGAGAACTTTGGGGCATTGAAATGGATCCCAAAGCGGCGAAAAAAGCAACTGAAGTTTTAAATTTCGTTTTTACAGGTGATTTCAATGCGATTTACGACCAATTGCCAAAAAACTATTTTGACTGTGTCATATTCAATGATGTTCTGGAACACATTTATGCACCCTGGGATACAATTCAACTAGTCAAATCTTTATTGTCTCCCAAAGGTGTTTTGGTTAGCTCTATACCAAACTTTCGATATATTGACAACTTAATTACAGAAATTCTATTTCGTAAGGACTTCATGTATAAACCAAAAGGTGGAATCCTTGATGATACACATATTCGGTTTTTTACATCTAAAAGTATGCTCAGAATGTTTCAGGAGCAAGGATATGATGTTTTAATCCATGAAGGGATTAATCCATGTAAAAGTTGGAAAGAAAAGCTTTTTATCGCATTATCATTCGGACTTCTAAAAGATGCTCGTTACAAACAGTTTGCAAATGTTGCTGCCGTAAAAAAATAATTATCTATGATTTCAGTTGTTGTTTCAACATATCAGCCGGAACTATTCGAAAAATTCAAAGAGAATCTGGCTCAAACGATTGGGATTGACTATGAGTTAGTTGCAATAGAAAATAATGCAGAGTATTCAATTTGTGAAGCATATAATTTAGGCGTTGAAAAATCTACATCTCCGTATATTTGTTTTATCCATGAAGATATTTTATTTAAAACTAATGATTGGGGAAAACGTTTAGTTTCACTAATGGAGGCTGACACATCCATTGGATTAATCGGAGTTGCCGGCTCAAAATTCAAATCTACTTACCCATTATCGGGTTGGGGACAAGGTCCAAGTTTGAAAAAATATAAGAAAGGTCATATATATACAAAGTTCAAAGGGGAAGCGGAAGCATATTTAAATTTTGATGAAAAATCTTCTGAAAATGAAATTGAAGAAGTCGTTTGTTTAGATGGCATTTTTCTTTTTGCAAAAAAAGATGTTTTTGAAACTTGCCATTTTGATGAAAAAATGTTGACAAATTTCCATGGATATGATGTTGATATTTCACTTCAAGCATTTTTTCAAAATTATAGAGTCATGGTTGACAGAAAAATAGAAGTGATTCACTTTTCTAGAGGCAACTATTCTCCAGAATTTACTGATGCCAATAAAAAGATATGGAAGAAATGGGTTTCGAAATTACCAGTCGCAACAAGCGATTTAAATATGAGTAAATTCCAATTATATAAAACCGATGCTATAAACTGGTATTATTCCGGAATTGACACGATTAAACGAAAGCTACATATCCAATAAAATGATAACAGGACCTTTAGTTTCTATAATAACTCCAACTTACAATCATGAAAAATATATTGGTGATTGTATAAAATCTGTCCAAAATCAGATTTATACAAATTGGGAAATGATAGTCATTAGTGATGGAAGCACTGATGAAACACTTTTAATTGCTCAATCTTTCGCAGAAAAAGATTCAAGAATCCGGATTTTTTCTCAAAGCAATGTAGGGATTTTCAGGTTAGCCGAAACCTATAATTTTGCTCTCAAACAAACAAGAGGAACCTATATTGCAGTGCTCGAAGGTGATGATATTTGGATGCCTGAAAAACTAGTCTGGCAAGTACCAACTTTAGAACAAAATGCTGAAGCTGTTCTTTCGTGGGGAAAAGCTTTTGGAGTTTCAATTGATTTATCTCAAAACTATGGATTGGTTCCGAATTTGAAATTTGACGATAAAATTTTCACTAATACTCCCATAAAATCATCTTTGAAAGAATTACTTTTCTCCAATTATATTCCTGCACTCACCGTTTTAATTCGCAAAAGTGCTCTGGAGCAAATTGGTGGATTCATTCAAAATAACAATTTGCCATTGGTGGATTTACCTACCTGGCAGCAACTCTCGATTATTGGTAACTTTACTTATATTGACCAACCAGTAGGAAAATGGCGGGTATCTCCAAATCAGATTACTAAAACTTATACCATTCAAATGATTGAAGGCGTATATAAGTTAGCTCTTCAACTGAGAAGTAAGGATGAGACATTTTTCAAATCTCTCAACATTACCGAATCAAAAATTCACCGTCATTTTGAGAAAAGACTTATTGTAAATTACTGCCATTCAGGTAATTTCAAACTGATTCGCAAAGATTATATAGGTGCAAGGAAAGACTTTTACAAATCAATTTCTAATTTTGGCTTACAAAAAATAAGTTGGAAAATACGTGCCTTTTGGGGAATAATCAAAAGCTATATAATTTGATTACTATTTTATCAAAAGTATAACCACAAAAAGGCAGTAAATCTTACGAAGCCTAATCTTTTATACATCTTACACTAAATCCACATGACTTTGTGTCCGAGTTGTAATTTAATTCAGTTGCTGAATAAGTAAACAAAAATCTTCCTCCATTACCAATTACTTCTGTTGAAGACCAGAATTCTCCCCAAAGACCGACATTGTAAAAACTACCTGATTCTCTTGATCTGTAACCTCCCGGAAGTGCTGTAAAGCCTGTATTATTTGTTGCATCCGTGTTGGCAGAACTCCAATGCAAATTACCGGATTCTTTTAATTTCGAACCAGCGGTTGCAGAACCTCCTAAATAATCAACCAATGCAGTTATCTCTGTTTGAGTTGGAATATGCCACCCTAAAGGAGCCAGCTTTCCTGTATTTACTGCATACCAGTTATATAATGCACCGGTTGTATTTTTGTAAGTTGTCATATCATTATTATACCAACAATAAGCAGGAAGAATCGAACTCACCCATTGAGATGCATCGCTTACTAATGAAATTGAATTTCCATCGTTGTATTTTGTTGTTTTCAGGTTTTCAACCATCCATGTCTGAGTTCCAATAGTAACTGTATGATAAACATTTCCATCAGAGTCAGTTACTATTTGTGAACCATTTTGATAAGTCGTAAAAGTAACCTGACTTCCATATGCAGTACCAATACTATTTGTTGCATAAGCTCTCACATAATATGTTGTGCTGCCATTTAAACCAGTTATTGAACTTGTAAAACTACCAATTCCAGAGTTTTCATTCGTTTTATTGTTTGTAACAGTAGGATTTGGGGAAGTACTCCAGCAAACACCTTTCGCTGTTATAATATCATATCCATCAAATGTGATATTTCCACCACAAGTTGCAGACAAATCTGATATTGCTGATAAACCGGTAGTTGTAACAGTTGGCAAAGCAGGTACATTTTTTATACAACGAACAGAAAATCCATAGTTCTTAATCGAATTATCGGTAATTACATAGGGATATAATCCGAAATTTCTTATAAATGCTTTTACTGTTGAAAATTCAGTGGAAGTCCAGATATCTGATCCGATACCTAAATTATAGTAATTTCCATCATATCCACGATATCCAGCTGGGAAAACTGATAGACCAGTTGAGTTGTTCTGTGTTAAATCATTACCAGGTGTACCTACTGTTGAACTAGTGTTCCAAAGTGAATTAGAGCATACCGATTTAGAAAATTTATTATCAGTTGTTGTTTTATCATAATTATAACCGTTTGCAATCAAATAATTTTGCAACGTAGTCCATTCGTCATCTGATGCCACATGCCAACCTTCAGGTGCTATGTTTCTAGTATCTGTAACAGCATACCATGTATATAATCTTCCATAAGTTGAAACATTGCTTTCAACTCCATTATATGCCCATTGGTACTTAGGTGAAATGGCATTTGTTATGTCTGAATAAATGGAAGTTGTTGTTCCAATTGTCTCACCGTTTCTGTATTTTGTTGTTTTTAAATTTTCTATCATCCATGTTTGAGTGCCAATAGTAACTGTATGATATACATTACCATCCACATCAGTAACAGTTGGAGGATCAGAAACAAGGGTTTTAAAACTCAACTGTTCACCGTATGAAGTGCCAAGGCTATTTGTTGCATAAGCTCTGAAATAATAAGTTGTATTTTTTTCTAAACCGGTAATTGAGCCGGCTAATGAGCCCGTCCCTGTTCCAATTACCTTTTTAGAGTTTGTAATTGTCGGAGCTTCAGAAGTGCTCCAACAAATTCCGCGCTCTATTACAGTTTCTCCACCATCAGATGTTACATTTCCACCGCAAGTTACTGATGTTGATAAAATCGATGTCGCTGAAACGGTGGAAACAATAGGTTTAGAGTTTTTGATACATCGAATAGAAAATCCATAGTTCTTATTTAGATTCAAATTATTAACACTTGGATATATTCCAAAATTTCTTAAAATTGAGATTGATGTTGAGTATTCTGTTGAAGTCCAGACATTTGAACCTACTCCCAAATTATAGTAACTACCATCATAACCACGATATCCGGCAGGAACAACAGATAATCCGGTTGAATTATTTTGTGACAAGTCATTTCCCGGGGAGCCTAAAGAAGTATTAACACTCCAAAGATTTTTAGAACAAAGCGACTTTGCAATTTTGTTGTCTACAGTTGTTTTATCGTAATTATAGCCATTAGCGATGAGATAATTTTGTAATATGGTCCATTCCGCATCCGTTGCAACATGCCAACCTGTTGGTGCAATATTCCGTCCATCCGTCGCAGCATACCATGTATATAATCTGCCATAAATTGGCACATTGCTCTCTGTTCCGTTGAAAGCCCATTGGTATTTTGGCGATGAATCATAGGTTATATCAGTATAAGCTGAAGTCGTACCAATAACTTCTCCATTTCTGTATTTCGTAGTTTTTAGGTTTTCTACCATCCATGTTTGAGTTCCGATTGTAACGCTATGATATACATTACCATCAACATCTGTAAATATTGGGCGAGTATCGTAATTTTTATAAAACGTAATACTGTCAATTTCGCTGATTGCCCGTTTAGTTACCACTAATCCTGCCCTGTAAACATACAAAGTATCCTGAGCAAATATGAGTTGTATACTAACAAATAAAAAGAAAATGGTTACAAGAATTCCTGATTTTTTCATGTTTTTTCCTCCGGTATTTTAATTTTTGATAAATTTAGCGATTTCACTTTTAAGTCCGTTTTGCAATTGGCAAAAATACAATCCCCTTTGAAATGAATCGAAAGGGATATTGATATAATTAGCCCCAGTCTGGGTTTTCATGTTTTCGAGAATAATAGTCTTGCCCTGTATATCAAAAACTCTGATTTGGACATTCTCATCCGAACCGGATTCATAACGCACCTGAAGCATATCTCTTACAGGATTAGGATAAAGCACCATGTTGTTTGTCATGCTATTTATCTGACTTAGAGACGTTGTTCCTGAAAAATCGAAATATCGCACATTACTCATCACAAATCCATTGATATTACCATCTTTCTTATTTATGATTACATTCCCTGAGTTAAAAGTCAATTTGGATAAATTAGTTAAGGGAAAAGATGACTTTGCTCCTGATTTTTCGTTTACTACAAGTGCAGTTTGTAATTGTGCATAAATAGTTGCAGAATCTGCAACCAATAGAAAAAAAGTGATTATTAGTGCTCTACATTTTTTATTCATAATCTGATATTTTATCTGATTTATACTGGTAAATCTTGAATGTATATTTTTAAACAATTTAAGACTTCAAAAATATGAAATTCTTTTAACAACACCAAAAATTTTTTAATAATATTATCATTTAATTATGATTATTTTTTACTAAATATCGCATCTGTTTGATTACTAATTATGTATAAAAATTCAATAAGTATATGAAATTTCGAACTCATTTTATGATCTGCTTTAACTATCATTCGATAATTTCAGAAAAATGAATTTAAACTCTAATTCTTAAACTTTAATCTACTCTTTGCAAAAAGAAATGCTTGTGAGAAAGTATCCGGATAGAAAAACCTTACAATAAATAAATATAGAATTGCGACAACAAGTAACTGAACAATTACAAGTATGAGATTAGCAATAGTAAGCAATCCTAATAATGCAGCAATACCTCCCAGAAAAACAGCGAGTAATAGATTAGGAACAATATCAGCAAACTGATGCTTGAAATAATGATTTAATGAGCGTTTTATAAAAACCATTGATAGAAAATAAGATATGAAACAAGCAAAAACATAACCCAGAAGCATTGCTTTTATCCCATAAGAAAAACACAGTATGACTGAAATAAGTATCAACGATTTTTTTATCAATTCCAGATTGAATGTTCTTTTAGATTCACCTCTTGCATTCAAAACACTTACATTTAAACTGTATAAAGCTCCAAAAAAATTGGCAATCAACAAAAGTTGAAAAAGAACTACCGAGAATAACCATTTTTCAGAAATCAAAACAATAATAAATGGTTTTGCTATGGCAATAAGTACAGCAATCAGTGGAAATACCAATAGTGAGACTGATTTCGTCAACCGTCGGAAAACGCGTGTCAATCGTTCGGTATCATGTTGTATCTGAACCAATAACGGATAAGTTCCACTCATTAAAATTTGTTGTGAAGCTGCATTAACTGTTTCACTCAATTTATTTGCCTGCGTATAATATCCAACCTGCTGAAAAGGATAAAATCGTCCTAATAAAATGGTATATAAATTATTAAATACAACATTCAGGGTTGACGTGCCCAGCATATGAATTGAGAAACTCCAGAACTCTTTAATCACATTAAAAGAGAAAGTTTTAATTGGTCTCCAATGAACTAAAATCGGGAACAAAATTGCACGAAGAAACTGACTTGAAACTTGCTGCCAAACTAATGCCCAAACTCCAAAACCTTTAAAAGCAAAAATAACACCGACAATTCCACTTATTATAACGCTTATGATATTGACAAGCGCTAATGTTTTAAAATTAAGATTCTTATTTAGAACAACATACTGAACAAAATAAACTGCATAAAATATAACTGTGAGAAATAAGACACGCGAGACTTCAATCAATTTTGGCTGTTTAAAAAAAGCCGAGATTAATGGTGCAGCAAAAAAAAGCAAAACATAAAGCAATATCGAAACAATCAGATTTAAATAGAAAATAGTACTAAAATCAGTTGCTGTTGCATTTTGCTTTCTGATTAAAGCTTGTCCGAATCCACCGTCAATCAGCACAGTTGATAAAGAAATAAAAATCATCAAAACACCAATTAAACCATAATCGTTTGGAGTTAATAATCGTGCTAAAACAATCCCGATAAAAAGTTGAGCTATTTGCTGACCAAAACGGTCTATGGTAGTCCAGGTTAATGCTTTAAGCATTTTATTTTTCAGTTGATCACTCACTTTTCTAGTTTTTTTCTGGTGAAAAATGAAGTTTTACAGCTGACAAGAGAGTCAATACCTGAAGTTTTTCATTCAAAGTTCCCTGTTCAAAAAGGGATTCACAATCTGCTTTTAAAACCGGATTTTCATTTACAATGCTGATATTATCGCTGAAATAATTATTTACAAATTTCCCTAATTCCGGATTTTTAACCAACCAGTTATCGAACGGATTCATTCCTGAATTCATCTTTTTGCTGAGTTTATCGAAAAACTTCAGTTTCATTCGCATGTAATAATTCCAATCGAAATACTTTTTATAATTATTTGATTTTAAAGGCGAAACACCCGTTTTTTCCCATGGATAGTTACCAAATTCCGGATATTTAGCAGCAATCCAGTCCAGATAAATTTGTTGTTTGAACTTGTATTCATCCGGAATGGAATAACAATAACTCAGAAAATCAATATCCAAAAACGGTGAAACGGTCTGAGTATAAATATCCATATAATAATTACCATTCATTGCACCTAAAAATCCCCGACTATAAAATTTATACAGTTCCTCATTTTCGTAGTCTTGGGTGACGGTTTGTGCAAAATCCTGAACTCTCGAAAGTAGCTTTGAAGAATACGCACCCTGATTGAAACTTGGTTTTACAGCAAACGGTTTTGATAAGAATGAGCCCAAAACGGCATCTCCAATCATACCAGTATGAATTATTCCATACCTATCAAGGTTTATGTTTTCCAGCGACTTAAGAAGGTGACATGAGCCGGAATACAAGATTAATCCGTCGTTATAATAAACTGTTTTATCAACATCTTTCAGAAAATTACCATTATCAAGCGATTGAAAAAGGAATTCATGCCTATAATCTGAAGCAATCTTCTTGGAAATCAATTCATCCAAATAGTTAGATTGAGAGAAGGTAAAATTCAGTTGGTCCTTGTAACCAAGTTTATCGGCTACCAAAACCGTCATACGCGAATCAAGACCACCGCTCAGTGTGGCAATATGTTTATAATTATATTCGTTGTCCTTTTCAAACTCATCACGAACTGCATTTGTGAAAAGTTCATCAATTTTTTCAATAATTTGTTCTTTCGAATCAGTGGTTTTTTGAATATTCTTCAGGTTAAAATATTCTGAAACAACTATTTCATTTTGTTTGAAAGTGAGCTTTGTTCCGGGTGATAAACGTTTGACTTCACTAATCAACGTAATGTCTTTTAGCATGTAACCGTAAGTCAGCAAAGAATAAGCACCCTGTATATCAAGTTGAATTGGAATGTCTAATTCATAAAGTAAAAAACTAATGTCTCTAAGTTCAGACGCAAAAATGAAATAGTGATCATTCTGAAAGTAAAACAATCGTTTTGATCCGGTTGGGTTTGTAAAAATCAACCAGGAATCATCAGTTTTAGAATAAATAAATCCGGAAAATTCGCCTTTTAAAAAATTTATAAAATCTTCTCCTTTAATAAGATATAATTCTTTTATAATATCAAAGACATTCGCCTTTCCTGTGAATTCAGCCAACTGCTTCAGGTTTAGAATTACACCTTCCATTCCAATAATGAATTTCACATCTTCCTGAAAAGTTTTATCATTGAGAAATTTCTGATTTGTAAACTGCTCAATTTTTAATTTATCAGATGTGATGACCTTCGTAATGAAATTGCTTTCGTGTCCATACTTATTCTTTTCCCTGAAAGACATATTCTCAGGTAAAAAGTCTTTTTTACATACGATAGCCGTGAATCCTGCCATTTAAATTATACTAGTGATTATTAGAATTTTATTATTACAGCATACTTTTCAAACCATCAACAATTGAAATTTTTGGTTGCCAGTGAAGTTTCATCTTTATTTTAGAGATATCTGCAACTGTATTAAGCACGTCGTTCGGACGAATTTCATAGGTGCAAAGATACTCAATTTTAAAGTCGAAAAATCCACGAACCATTTCCACAATTTCCTTTACTGAAAAACTTACTCCACTTCCCAAATTGAATATATCCATTGATTTTTCTATATGATCAGATTCAATAACCGTTGCAATAGCTTCCACAATATCCTCAACATGAATATAATCACGTTTTGGCCGGTCATCTTTGATGACAATTTTTCCTGTTTTGGCCTGATCAATAATAGTCGGAATCAGAAAATCAGGATTTTGACCTTTCCCATAAATATTAAATGGCCTGAAAATCGTAATTGGAACTTTAAAATCCCGATTGTAACCTTCGCATAAGCTTTCACAAATCACCTTAGTTTGAGCGTACGGATTAAAAGCCTGAATCGGGTGATTTTCGTCTATTGGCTGATATTGAGGATGTCCGTAAACATATGAACTGAAAAAGATAAGCTTTGCCTGACTCAGTCTGCAAAGTTCCAACATATTCAACGTACTCAAATAGTTGGTTTCATAGAATTTCTTTGGATTTTCGTACGAAGCCGGAACAAACGAAAGATTGGCTAAATGAACGATAATATCAATTCCGTCAAATTGCCTAACCTGCTGCCAATCACAAATATCGGTTCCGTTAGCAATATCGGCCAGAATCAGTTCATGTTCGGTTTGATTCAGCCGTTCCAACAAATAACTGCCAATGAAACCCGAATAACCGGTGATTAATATTTTCATATTTGCTCCAAAAAATTTGAGCATCAAAGATACGATAAACTTTTTACAGTTAAAACCCAAAAGAGATGAAAGTAGCACTGATTCAAAAAATGATTCATATCTCAACTGAAATTGCTGTTCATTTTTGATTTACAATGTCAACTTATAGAAATGATTTGCTACTTTTGTAATCTAAAATAATCTATCAAAAATGGAAAAGCAAACCCGTATTATTTATATAAAACCTGCAAACTCCTCTTTTATTCGTGGAGATCAGGAAATATTTGAAAAACAATATGTTGTGGAGCCTTTTTTGATGAATCAAAACAAGAATAAAGTCCTTTTTGGAATTAAACTTGTTCAGTTATTTTTCACACTATTGTTGAATCTGTTTCGGAGAAATGTCATTTTTGTCGCGTGGTTTGCCGATTATCATTCGGCAGTTATGGCTTTAGTCGGGAAGTTGATACGGAAAAAGACAATTATTTTTATTGGAGGTCAGGAAGCAGTTTCATACCCGGAGCTTAAAAAAGGTGTTTATCGCAAAAAATTCAGAGGTGACTGTGTGAAATTTGCTCTCCGAAATACGGATTTGATTATTGCCAATCACAAATCGTTGATTTATCACGAAAACTATTATTATAATGCTGAAAATCCACACATTGATGGCATAAAATATTATGTTCCCCGGTTTAAAACAAAAACAGAAATTGTTTATAATGGGATTGATAATTCCAAATTTAAACGGGATTTATCGATTCAAAAGCAAAAAAATCTGATTCTTACCGTTGGAACAATGAGTCATTTGGGCGATTTTAAGAACAAAGGTTTTGACTTGTTTATTGAAGTTGCGGCACGCAATAATAACCTGAATTTTGTCTTGATTGGGTTGAATCCAAATTACCTGGATTGGGTTGAGGAAAACTACAAAGTATCGGAAATTAAAAATCTTCAAATCATTCCATCGTTCTGCCCACAAAATATTCTGAATCAGAAATACAACGAAGCACAGGTCTTTGTTCAGGCTTCCATTACAGAAGGAATGCCCAATACGCTAAGTGAAGCCATGTTGCTTGAATGTATTCCCGTTGGTTCGAATATCAATGGAATTCCCGATGCCATTGGTGAAACCGGAATAATTGTAAAACACAGAAATGTGGAAGAGTTGGAAAAGAGCATTTCAAAAGCACTGACTTTATCAACAGGGAAAGCATCTCGCGAGCGGGTTTTGGAACAATTTTCCATTCAGGTTCGCGAAGAAAAATTATTAAGAATCTTAGGTGATTTTATTATTTAATAATTTATACTTGTAAATTATTTACCTTTTATCACATCAAAACCCTGACCATAAACGCCGATTGCCGACGATTGCGAAATAAACGCATTCGGATCGATGTCTTTTACAATTCGGAATATTTTTACCGATTCATTTTTTCGGGCAATAACTGTAATTACTTTGACCGGTTGTTTAGAATACCAACCCATTCCATCCAAAATAGTTACACCTCGATGAACATCAAGATTTATTCTGGTTGCAATGGCTTCATATTCTTTCGAAAATATAAAAAATTGAACGGATTGTCGCACACCATTAATAACCATATCTACAGCTATCGTGGTGATTGCCATCGCAGTAAGACCATAAACAATGCGTTCCAAACTACCAAATTTAAAGAAATAGGAGGAGCAAATTATCAATACATCGCAATATAACAAAATTCGACCGAGTGTTATGTTTCGATATTTGTTGACAACTTTAGCAATAATGTCTGTTCCACCTGAACTTCCATTTGAAAGAAAAACAATACCAATTCCGGCACCGGCAAGCACTCCGCCAAGTACACAAGCCATAAAATTATCGTCAACACCTACAAAAGTACCAGGTACAGCTTGCGGCAAAATTGAAAAGAAAAATGTAAGAACTCCAACTCCATACATTGTTCTCAGACTAAATTTTAAGCCGACAGTTCGAATGGCAATAATCAATAAAACTGCATTAATCAGGAAATAAGTAAGTGAAATAGGAATTCCCGTAGCGTAATATATAATGGCTGCCACACCTGTAGCACCACCACCAGTTATATGATGTGGCAAGAGGAAAGCTTTCCACGAGCCGGCATACAAAAACAAACCAAATGCAATGAAAATGTATTCTCGGATGTCTATCCAGCCTTGTTTGGTAATTGATTTCAGATTCATAGTCGCATGACTTTAATCATTAAATAACGATATTCACAATTTTTCCGGGTACTACAATAATTTTCTTAGGTGTTTTTCCTTCCAGATACTTCAGCGTTTGCTCATTAGCCATTGCTATTTTTTCAACTTCTTCTTTCGTCATATCAGTAGGAAGTTCCATAGTGAAACGAACTTTTCCATTAAACGAAATAGGATAATTGAACGAACTTTCAACTAAATAGTTTTCATTGCAAATGGGGAACTTAGCATCACAAACCGTTTCAGTATTTCCAAGAATATGATATAATTCTTCAGCAATATGCGGTGCAAAAGGCGCAAGCAGAATGGATAGCGGTTCCAAAATATCTCTTTTGCTGCATTTCAATGAGAACAGTTCATTTACGCAAATCATAAAAGCGGAAACTGAAGTGTTATATGAGAAATTTTCTATGTCAAAAGTAATTTTCTTAATTGTTTTATGCAGAATTTTCAACTCATCAGCTGTTGGTTTTTCATCATTTACCAACATCGTATTTTCTTTGTAAAATAAAGACCATAAACGTTTTAAAAACCGATGAACGCCATCAATTCCGTTTGTATCCCATGGTTTTGATTGTTCCAACGGACCGAGAAACATTTCGTATAAACGCAAAGTATCTGCACCATATTTTTCAACAATATCATCCGGATTTACCACATTATACATTGATTTTGACATTTTTTCAACTGCCCAACCGCAATGATATTTACCATCTTCCAAAATAAACTCGGCAGATTTGTATTCCGGATTCCAGTTTTTAAATTTATCTATATCAAGAATATCATTCGAAACAATATTTACATCCACATGGATTTCTGTGGTTTCATATTGGTTTTTCAAATTCAACGAAACGAAAGTATTGGTATCTTTAATGCGATATACAAAATTACTACGTCCCTGAATCATTCCCTGATTAATCAGCTTTTTGAATGGTTCATCTTCACAAACCAACCCTAAATCAAACAAAAATTTATTCCAG
>Ga0302215_10001564_pt1 | contig 16243 bp, 11 predicted proteins | sample II_Fen_N3_1_FD_194580 | JGI IMG/M metagenome (GOLD analysis project Ga0302215, IMG submission 194580) | Peat permafrost microbial communities from Stordalen Mire near Abisko, Sweden - II_Fen_N3_1 | ecosystem: Environmental > Terrestrial > Soil > Wetlands > Permafrost | place: Sweden: Abisko...
CACTATTACAATACCAACTTTAAAAAATTACGAATTATGACTGACGAAAAAGTAAAAATTTTGTTATGCGAAGATGATGAAAATCTTGGCATGCTTCTCAGAGAGTATTTGCAGACAAAAGGGTATGACGCTGATTTGCAACCCGATGGGGAAGCCGGCTATAAAGCATTTTCACGCAATAAATATGACTTATGTGTATTTGACGTAATGATGCCTAAAAAAGACGGTTTTGCACTGGCAGCCGACGTACGTGCTATGAATTCTGAAGTGCCTATTATTTTCCTTACAGCAAAATCTATGAAAGAAGATATTTTGCAAGGATTTAAATTGGGTGCTGATGATTATTTGTCAAAACCATTCAGCATGGAAGAATTGTTGTATCGTATTGAATCTATTTTACGCCGCGTAAAAGGAAAACGTGCAAAAGACGTTGTAACTTATACTATTGGTGCATTTACTTTTGATGCTCAAAAACAAATGCTTACTTTTGAAGGAGAAGCTAAGAAGCTTACCACAAAAGAATCAGAATTGCTGAATTTACTTGCTGCAAATGCGAATAACATTTTAGAACGTAACTTTGCATTAAAAACTATTTGGGTTGATGATAACTATTTTAATGCACGTAGCATGGATGTGTATATCACCAAATTGCGTAAATTGCTAAAAGATGATCAAAACGTAGCTATTATCAATATCCACGGTAAGGGTTATAAATTGATTACTCCTCAGGTAAAAGAAGATTAATCTAATTTGACTATGAATAAAAAACCGCAATTCGTTGCGGTTTTTTTATGTCTGCATATTTAATGAAAAACAATAGAGAGAATGGCTGAAGGATTATCTACTATATACTTAGGAGAAAATTCTTCTATTTCTGATCGGGGTCTAAAACCCCAGGTTACACCTACTGCATCTATCCCGCTATTTTGTGCCGTTTGCATATCTACTCCAGAATCGCCTATATAAAGTACATTATGTTTTTCAACTTTCGCTACCTTTAAAATATCATACACAATCGTTGGATCGGGTTTTGCCGGAACATTTTCGCGCTGTCCAAAAACAGCAACAAAAGTAATTTCTGAAAAGAAAAACTGAATAAGTTTTTCTGTCCCTTTTTGATATTTGTTGGAGGCAACAGCAAGTTTTATTCCTCTTTTTTGCAGTGTTAAAAGTAAATCAAGAATGTCAGGATAAGGTGCTGTTAAATCAGCATTGTGAATGGTGTAATATTCAAGAAAATGATGTCGTATCTGTAAGATATTCTCTTCCGTTTTTTCACCTTCAGGTAATGCCCGCTCAAATAGTTTATTGATACCATTCCCAACAAAAAACTTATACGCTTTTGTATCATGAGTTGGGAATCCGCAAAAATTCAATGCATAATTTGTACTTGCAGCCAGATCAGCAACAGTATCAAGTAGCGTTCCATCAAGATCAAAAATTAAAAGAGTTTTCGTTTGAGAGTTGAGTGTCATTTTAATATTTTTATAAAACTCTTAAATTCTACAGGAAATTTACAAAGAGTAGAACATACTGACTTTGATAATATGTTGTACATTGCAATTGAACTTTAATTTATCATTAAATGTTTGTTTCGTGTAAAAAACGCTATAGGAGATTGATTATTAAAGTTTTTCCGGGTAAGGTATTTTATTAAAACCTTTTCTCGAATTCTTCCTGCGTGAAAATAGTCATAATTTTTTTACCGTCAGGTGTGAAATTATGATTTGAACAGGCAAACAGTCGATCTATCAGATCTGTCATTTCTTCATTCGTAAGGTGTTGTCCGGCTTTCAGAGAGGAGGATTCGGCTAACGCAAGGGAAATGGATTCATGAAGACCGGTGCTTAGAGTTGTTGCTGTTGTTTTAGCTTTGTCGAGAATGTCAAGTAACAAATCAATGACGCTTGAAGTCCCCAGGGTAGATGATACCCCTTTTACGCTGAATGAGTAGTTTCCCAATGATTCAAATTCAAAACCCACCTGATTTAAGTCGGGTATGATTTGTTCAAAAAATAAAGCATCATCAGCATTTAATTCCAAAACTTCCGGAAATAAAACCTGTTGAGTCATTCCCCTTGAGTTTTCCATTTGACATAAAAATAAATCAAATAAAATTCGAGTATGTGCACGATGCTGGTCTATCATCAATAAACCGGATTTAATACCGGTGAAAATATACCTTTTTTTATATTGAAAGTTGCCAGCTCTGATTTCCATGTCTTCAATGAGTTGCTGGTGTCCGTTTGAAGTATTGGATGAATTTATTGATGAACCAAATTTTGGTTGCCAGGTTGGTGAAGACTCAATAGGTGCATCTTTCTTCTCAAAGTCACCATATAGCTCTTCCCAGTCTAATACTGGACGCTTGTAACTCGTAGTACCAAATGGATTATAATTAGGATTAAAGTTCGATTGTGGCGGTCTAACGTTCTCAGGTGAGTTTCCAACCGGCATGTCAAAGGATCCTTCCTGATCAAAATCAATAGAAGGGACAATATTGAATTTTCCTAATGCTTCCTTTATAGATGCTGAGAGAATTGACCAGATAGCCTGTTCGTTTTCGAATTTAATTTCAGTCTTAGTTGGATGAATATTGACATCAATTGTTTGCGGATCGACCTCCAGATAAATAAAATAGTTTGGACTTTCTGAAGCCTGGATCATTTGATTATAAGCCAGCAAAACTGCTTTATGAAAGTAAGGATGTCGCATGAACCGTCCATTTACAAAAAAATACTGGCTTCCTGACTTTTGAGCAAATTCAGGTTTGCCAACGTAACCGGTTAAAGTAACAAGATTAGTTGAAGTTTCAATGGTCAATAATTGTTGTTGCCATTTTTTTTTGGAGTTTTTTCCAAATATGTTTTCTATTCTGATTTTATTGTTGGATGCGGGTAACTGAAATATTTCTTCATCCCCATCGAAAAGAGAAAAGGCTACATTTGAATTAACCAGTGCAATACGATAAAACTCATTTAAAATATGACTTTTCTCTACATTGTCACTTTTCAGAAAACGCCGTCGGGCGGGAACATTAAAAAAAAGATTTTTTACCTGAAATGAAGTTCCTAAATCACATTGAACTGTCTCCTGTTTGAATACACGTGTTCCGGCAATTTCAACCAATATTCCTAATTCATCATCTACCCTGCGTGTCCTCAATTCAACCTGAGCAACAGCGGCTATAGAAGCAAGTGCTTCCCCCCGAAAACCCATGGTGCGCAATGAAAATAAATCATCTGCATTTTTAATCTTTGATGTAGCATGACGTTCGAATGCCATGCGGGCATCAGTTTCGCTCATTCCTTTGCCATTATCAACTACTTGAATCAATGTGCGACCGGCATCTTTCATTACAATCTGTATAAAAGTTGCACCGGCATCAATCGAATTTTCAACTAATTCCTTTAAAACAGAAGCAGGACGTTGAATCACTTCTCCTGCTGCTATTTGGTTTGCTACCGAATCGGTTAAAAGATGAATTATATCACTCATGAAGATAATTAGCTATGAATAATTAACAATAAACTACTATCAATTATATTTATCGTTACGTAAAAAAAGGGAATGATTATGTTTATAATATCATAATCATTTACCCTGTTCTTTAATTTTATTGTTTTTCAAGTATTCTCAACTGTATTTACCATCAAATTTTACATTTACATCATTTACAAACTGTCGAATTCGTTGTTCATTCTCGCGTTTACAAATGAGCAAAACATTATCCGATTCTGCTACTATATAACCTTTCAGATCCTGAATAACAGCAAGCTTCTCAGAAGGAAGAACGATAATATTTTCTTCACTGTCATAAAAAGCAGTTTTGCATTTCAATGTAACATTTTCATGCTCATCTTTGGGAGACATTTCATACAATGAGCCCCATGTGCCAAGATCTGTCCAACCAAAGTCAGAACATAGCACATATACGTCAGATGCCTTTTCCATAATACCGTAATCAATGGATATATTTGGGCATGAGGGATACATTTGATTGATAAATTCCTGTTCTTTTTCTGTATTGAAAAATTCTTTCCCTGCTTTAAACTTGGTAGATACTTCGGGGAGTAAATCATCAAACGCTTTATCAATTGTTTGTAGATTCCAAAGAAAAATACCTGAATTCCAAAAGAATTCACCCGTTTCAAAAAAGATTTGAGCCAGTTCAGAATTTGGTTTTTCGGTAAAAGTTTTTACTCTTCTTAGATTGGACTCACCTTCATCAATCTGAATGTAACCATAACCTGTTTCAGGACGACTAGGTTTAATTCCCAATGTCAAAAGGCAATCATTTTTTTCAACAAAATCGATACCGATTTTTAAAGTTTCCAAAAAATCGGTTTCTTTTAGAATTAAGTGATCTGATGGAGCAACAATAATGTTCGCTTTATCAGTCATTGATTTGATTCGGTTCACAGCATACGCTATGCAGGGTGCGGTATTACGTCTGTTTGGTTCAAGAAGAATCTGTTCTGGTTTAATTTCCGGTAATTGTTCCAGAATTAAATCTTTATAAATTACGTTTGAGACGATAAGAATATTTTCAGCAGGAACTACATGTCGAACCCGATCGTAAGTGAGCTGTATAAGTGTACGACCTGTTCCAAAAAAATCAAGAAACTGTTTTGGACGTTCATTTCTACTAAACGGCCAAAAGCGGCTACCTACGCCACCGGCCATAATAATACAATAATTATTTTTCATTCTTATGAAAGGTTAGAGTAATAAAACTCGTTTATTTAAAACTTTGTACGAAGATACTGCCTTTTTTTGAGTGAACCAAAACTTAACATCACAAAAAACGAGGTTGTCTTCTAAAAGAAGACAACCTCGTTGTCAATATTTAAAATAGGGGAAAATTATTTATTCTTCAGAATCCCGGTCTTCCATATCCAATACATTTTTTCTGGCATCAACTTTTTTGTCATACTCATCACGAGAGTAAACTACAATTTTATCAAAGTCACGTTGTCCTGTACCTGCAGGAATTAAATGTCCGCAAATAACGTTCTCTTTCAATCCTTCTAATTTATCTACTTTACCATTGATAGCAGCGTCGTTTAATACTTTCGTAGTTTCCTGGAAAGAAGCAGCCGACATAAAACTATTTGTTTGAAGAGCAGCACGGGTTATTCCCTGCAAAATCTGATTTGATGTAGCAGCAATGGCATCACGTGTTTCCACCAGACGCATGTCCCGACGTTTAAGCATACTGTTTTCGTCGCGTAGTTTACGTGGAGTGATAATTTGTCCCGGTTTCAAAGTAGCAGAATCACCTGCCTCAAGGATTACTTTTTTACCCCAGATACGATCGTTTTCTTCCATAAAATCGTTCTTATCTACGATTTGTTTTTCAAGAAAACGTGTATCACCTTGTTCCAGAATATCTACTTTCCGCATCATTTGACGAACAATTACTTCAAAGTGTTTATCATTAATTTTCACTCCTTGTAAGCGATATACATCCTGAACTTCATTTACAATATAATCCTGAACAGCTGTTGGTCCTTTGATTAACAAAATGTCCGATGGTGTGGTAGCACCATCCGAAAGAGGTGTTCCTGCACGCACAAAGTCATTTTCCTGAACTAATATTTGTTTCGAAAGAGGAATCATATATTTTTTAATTTCTCCTGTTTTCGAAGTAACTGCCAGTTCACGGTTACCACGTTTGATTTTACCAAATGTTACTTCTCCGTCAATTTCTGCAACTACTGCAGGATTTGATGGATTACGCGCTTCAAATAGTTCAGTTACACGTGGAAGACCACCGGTGATATCACCTGCTTTACCTACTGCACGTGGAATTTTCACCAACATCTGACCGGTCTTAATCTTATCACCATTATCTAATACAAGGTGGGCACCCATTGGTAAATTATAAGTACGCAAAATTGAGCCATCTTTCGATAAAATGTGAGCACTTGGTACTTTCGTTTTATCTTTTGATTCAATGATAATCTTTTCACGCAAACCCGTAGCATCATCTGTCTCAGTTTTGAAAGTAATACCTTCAATAACATCTTCAAATTCTATTTTACCCTCTGTTTCCGATATGATAACTGCATTAAATGGATCCCATTCGCAGACCATTTGACCTTTAGTACCAAAATCACCATCTTTCATGTATAATTTAGATCCGTAAGGTATATTTTGAGTTGTCAGTGCAATCCCTGTATTTTTATCAATAACACGCATTTCAGTCAAACGGCTTACTACTACCTGATATGTGTTTTTAATATCATCAATTGCATCAACGGTACGAAGTTCATCAAATTCAAGGCGACCATCATAACGTAACAGTATCTTTGACTCGGCTGCAATGTTCGAAGCGATACCACCCACGTGGAAAGTACGCAATGTCAATTGTGTTCCCGGTTCTCCGATTGATTGAGCAGCTATAACACCAACTGCTTCACCAATATGAACCATTTTACCTGTTGCAAGGTTACGTCCGTAGCATCGTGCACAAACTCCTTTTTTAGATTCGCAGGTCAATACTGAACGAATTTCAACACGTTCAATTGGAGAATCCTGAATCTTACGAGCCAGTGTTTCTGTAATCTGTGATCCTGATGAAACGATTAATTCACCTGTGAGTGGATGATAAATATCATGCACTGAAACACGACCAAGAATACGTTCGTACAGCGAAGAAATTACTTCTTCGTTATTCTTCATTTCAGTAGCAATCAGTCCGCGTAAAGTTCCGCAATCGTCTTCATTGATAATCACATCTTGCGATACATCAACCAAACGACGTGTCAAATATCCTGCATCAGCAGTTTTCAAAGCAGTATCTGCCAATCCTTTTCGAGCACCGTGGGTTGAAATAAAGTATTCCAAAACCGAAAGTCCCTCTTTAAAGTTTGACAAAATAGGGTTTTCAATAATCTGACCACCTTCTGCACCTGATTTTTGAGGTTTTGCCATCAAACCACGCATACCGGATAACTGACGTATTTGTTCTTTCGAACCACGGGCACCTGAATCCAACATCATATAAACTGAGTTGAATCCCTGATTATCGGTTGATAGTTGTTTCATCAAAATATTTGACAATTTTGAGTTAACATGAGTCCAGGTATCAATAATCTGATTATATCGTTCATTGAAAGTAATGAATCCCATATTATAATTATTCAGAATCTCATCAACTTCTGCATTTCCTTCTTTTACCAATTCATCTTTTTCAGGTGGAATAATTACATCATTCAAATTAAATGAAAGTCCCCCTTTAAAAGCCATATAATAGCCCAAATCTTTGATATCATCAAGGAAACGTGCTGTACGTGCAACACCGCAAACATCAATTACTTTACCAATAATGTCTCGTAATGATTTTTTCGAAAGCAATTCGTTGATATAACCTACTTCTAAAGGTACACATTTATTAAATAAAATACGACCTACAGTTGTTTCAATAATAGTATCTACTAATTTACCCTCTGCATCAAGATCTTTGGTTTTAACTTTAATCCATGAGTGTAATTCTACTTTCCGTTCGTTGTATGCTATTTCAGCTTCTTCCGGTGAATAAAATATAAGGCCTTCACCTTTGGCACCTTTACGTGGCTTTGTAATATAATATAAACCAAGAACCATGTCCTGCGATGGAACAGTGATAGGAGCACCATTGGCAGGATTTAAAATATTATGTGAAGCCAGCATTAACATTTGTGCTTCCAGAATTGCTTCATTTCCCAGTGGTAAATGAACAGCCATCTGGTCACCGTCAAAATCAGCATTAAATGCAGTACATGATAAAGGGTGAAGTTGAATTGCTTTTCCTTCAATCATTTTTGGTTGAAAAGCCTGTATTCCCAAACGGTGCAAAGTAGGAGCACGGTTTAATAATACCGGATGACCTTTCATTACATATTCCAATATATCCCAGATAACAGGATCTTTACGATCAACAATTTTCTTTGCTGATTTTACTGTTTTTACAATTCCACGTTCAATTAGTTTGCGAATAACAAATGGTTTGTATAATTCAGCAGCCATATCTTTTGGCAATCCGCATTCGTGCATTTTTAATTCCGGACCTACAACAATAACCGAACGGGCAGAATAATCAACACGTTTTCCAAGTAAGTTTTGACGGAAACGACCTTGTTTCCCCTTCAAACTGTCTGAAAGTGATTTTAATGGACGATTTGCATCAGTTTTAACTGCACTCGATTTACGTGAATTATCGAACAATGAATCAACAGCTTCCTGAAGCATACGTTTTTCATTACGTAGAATAACTTCCGGCGCTTTAATTTCGATCAATCTTTTCAACCTGTTATTACGAATTATAACACGTCTGTATAAATCGTTCAAATCGGAAGTCGCAAAACGACCTCCATCCAAAGGTACCAATGGACGTAATTCAGGAGGTATTACCGGAACGATTTTTATAATCATCCATTCTGGTTTATTCCGCATTCTTGATGTACGAAACGATTCAACTATTTGAAGACGTTTCAATGCTTCATTCTTACGTTGTTGAGAAGTATCATTATTTGCTTTGTGACGCAAATCATACGACAAAACATCTAAATCCAGACGGGCAAGCATATCGTGGATAGCATCTGCACCCATTTTTGCTATAAACTTATTTGGATCAGTGTCTTCCAGTAACTGATTTTCACGTGGAAGTGCTTCAAGTATGTCTAAATATTCATCTTCTGAAAGTAATTCACCCAAAGCGATATTTTCGCCGTTTTCGATGATTCCTCCCTGAATGATAACATATTTTTCGTAATATATAATTGAATCAAGTTTTTTTGTTGGCATACCCAACAAATACCCGATTTTATTAGGTAACGAGCGAAAATACCAAATATGAGCAACAGGAACTACCAATTGAATGTGTCCCATACGTTCACGTCTAACTTTTTTCTCTGTCACTTCAACTCCGCAACGGTCACAGACTATACCTTTGTAGCGGATACGTTTATATTTACCGCAATGGCATTCAAAATCCTTAGTAGGACCAAAAATGCGTTCACAGAACAAACCATCACGTTCCGGTTTGTAGGTACGATAATTAATGGTTTCGGGTTTGAGGACCTCACCACTCGATAATTTTAATATCTCTTCCGGCGATGCTAAGCCGATTGAAATTTTGTTAAAATTACTCTTTACCTTATTATCATTTTTAAAAGCCATATCTCTGTATTATAAAGAGTTATAAGATTTACAATTTATGAATCCCGATAACTATCGGGGACAATTCAGAAAATTTAGATAAATAATCGTTTATATCCGATACTTAATCGAATATAAACTTTTATTTTATCCTGTATTAATCCAAACTGATGCTCAGACCCAATCCACGAAGCTCGTGCAACAATACGTTGAGCGATTCGGGAATTCCCGGTGTTGGCATTGGATCACCTTTTACAATCGCTTCGTAAGTACGTGCACGACCCATTACATCATCCGATTTAACGGTCAGTATTTCCTGTAAAATATGAGCTGCACCGAATGCCTCGAGTGCCCATACTTCCATTTCTCCGAAACGTTGACCTCCAAATTGTGCCTTACCACCAAGGGGTTGTTGAGTTATAAGTGAATAGGGTCCGATAGAACGCGCATGCATTTTATCTTCAACCATGTGTCCCAGTTTCAACATATAAATTACGCCTACTGTGGCTGTCTGGTCAAATCGTTCACCGGTTCCACCATCATACAAATAGGTTTTACCATAATTTGGAACGCCTGCCTTTTCAGTCCAGACATTCAAATCATCAAGTGTTGCTCCGTCAAAAATAGGGGTTGCAAATCGCAAACCCAGTGTTTGACCGGCCCAACCCAATACAGTTTCAAAAATTTGACCAAGGTTCATACGGGAAGGTACACCAAGTGGATTCAATACGATATCTACCGGAGTTCCATCTTCAAGGAACGGCATATCTTCCTGACGAACGATACGTGATACAATACCTTTGTTACCATGGCGACCTGCCATTTTATCACCTACACGTATTTTACGTTTTTTGGCAATATAAACTTTAGCTATTTGAACAATACCATTTGGAAGTTCATCGCCAATAGTGATATTGAATTTTTGACGTTTTATCTGTGCATCCAATTCTTTATGTTTCCTCAGATAGTTCATAATGAGTTTTTTTACTAACTCATTCTTGTGTGTATCTGTTGTCCACTTGCTTAATTGAATGGCAGTGTAATCTATTTCGTGCAAACGTTCGCTGGTGAATTTACTATTCCGTGAAATAATATCACTTCCTAAAAAGTCTTTTACCCCGGCAGATGTTTTATCTCCAAGTAATACGATTAATTTTTCAACTAATGTATTGCGTAAAATTAAAGCCTGATTCTCGAACTCTTCATCCAGTTTTGGAAGTACAGCTTTATCTGCAAGTTTAGATTTACGGTTTTTTTGCGCTTTAGAAAATAATCGTTTCCCAATTACTACACCCGATAATGATGGAGTTGCTTTCAAAGAAGCATCTTTGACATCTCCTGCTTTATCCCCAAATATGGCACGAAGCAGTTTTTCTTCCGGTGAAGGATCAGATTCTCCCTTTGGAGTGATTTTACCGATAATTATATCACCTGGCTCAATACGTGCTCCAATGCGAATTATACCGTTTTCATCAAGATCTTTGGTAGCTTCTTCACTCACGTTTGGAATATCCGAAGTAAACTCTTCTATTCCACGTTTTGTTTCACGAACGTCTAACAATTGTTCAACAACATGTATGGATGTGAATATGTCTTCACGTACCACACGTTCATTGATTACAATGGCATCTTCAAAGTTATAACCTTTCCAGGGCATGAATGCTACTTTCAGATTCTTACCAATCGCAAGTTCACCATTTTGAGTGGCGTAACCTTCGGTCAATATCTGACCGGGATACACTTTATCCCCTTTCCCAACTATAGGTCGTAGGTCAATTGTAGTATTCTGGTTCGTTTTCTGGAATTTAGGTAATTTATATTCTTTTACAGCTGTGTCGAAGCTTACAAATTCTTCTTCTTCTGTACGGTCATAACATATATTTATACGGGTTGCATCAACAAATTCTACAATCCCTACTCCTTCAGCCATTACCTGGGTTCTTGAATCCTGTATTAACTGTGCTTCAATTCCGGTTCCAACTATAGGTGCCTCACAACGCAGTAAAGGTACTGCCTGGCGCATCATGTTCGATCCCATTAATGCACGGTTGGCATCATCATGTTCAAGGAATGGAATTAATGCTGCTGCTATCGACGCAATCTGCGAAGGAGAAACATCCATTAAATTCACTTCTGAAGGTGATATAACAGGGAAATCGGCTCCTAAACGTGATTTTATTTTAGAATTAATAAATTCACCTTTATCATTTAACGGTGCATTACCCTGAGCAATTACAAGACTTTCTTCTTCTTCAGCTGTGAAGTATTCGATTCCTTCATCAGTTGTATCAACAATCGAATCGGTTACCCTGCGGTAAGGTGTTTCGATAAAACCAAGTTCGTTTATTTTGGCATAAATACACAAGGACGAAATCAAACCAATATTCGGACCTTCAGGAGTTTCAATCGGACACAAGCGACCATAATGAGTATAATGTACATCACGAACCTCAAAACCGGCACGTTCACGTGACAAACCACCAGGCCCGAGGGCAGACATACGACGTTTGTGTGTTATCTCAGCCAATGGATTTTGTTGATCCATAAATTGGGATAACGCATTGGTACCAAAAAACGAATTGATAACCGACGAAATACTTTTTGCATTAATCAAATCGATCGGAGTGAATACTTCATTATCACGAACATTCATTCGTTCACGAATAGTACGGGCCATACGTGAAAGTCCTACTCCAAATTGATTATATAATTGTTCACCTACTGTACGAACACGACGATTGCTTAAGTGGTCAATATCATCAACATCTGCTTTAGAGTTAATTAACTCAATCAGGTATTTGATAATTTCAATAATATCTTCTTTGGTCAGCACTTTTGTATCCATGCTGGTTGTCAAATTCAATTTTCTGTTGATACGAAAACGTCCAACATCCCCTAAATCGTACCGTTTTTCTGAGAAGAATAAATTATTTATAACTTCTCGTGCAGTTGAATCATCAGCCGGTACAGCATTACGTAACTGACGGTAGATATACAATACAGCTTCTTTTTCCGAGTTACTTGGATCTTTTTGAAGTGTGTTGTAAATGATTGCATAGTCATTTTGATTTGCATCAGTCTTATGAAGTAAAATAGTCGGAGTTCCTGCATCCAGAATCTCGTCAATATGACTATTTTCCAGAATAGTTTCACGATCGATAATGACTTCATTACGCTCTATAGATACAACCTCGCCGGTATCTTCATCCACAAAATCTTCCACCCAGGTCTTTAAAACACGAGCTGCTAATTTCTGACCAATAGCTTTTTTCAAACTGGTCTTGCTTACTTTAATTTCTTCGGCAAGGTTGAAAATTTCTAATATATCTTTATCACTTTCAAACCCAATTGCACGAAGCAAAGTAGTTACAGGAAGCTTTTTCTTACGATCTATATAAGCATACATCACGTTGTTGATGTCTGTTGCAAATTCGATCCATGAACCACGGAAAGGAATAATTCTTGCAGAATAAAGTTTTGTTCCGTTAGCGTGAGTGCTCTGACCAAAGAATACACCGGGTGAGCGGTGAAGCTGTGATACAATAACACGTTCAGCACCATTGATAACAAAGGTTCCTTTTGCAGTCATATACGGGATAGGTCCCAGATAAACATCTTGAATAACCGTATCAAAATCTTCGTGATCCGGATCGGTACAATATAGTTTTAGTTTTGCTTTTAGCGGTACACTGTATGTCAGTCCGCGTTCTACACACTCATCGATCGAATAACGTGGAGGGTCAACGTAATAATCGAGAAATTCGAGGATGAAATTATTTCTGGTATCAGCGATTGGAAAGTTTTCGGAAAAGACCTTATACAAACCTTCTGATTTTCTTTTTTCAGGAGCTGTGTCCATCTGAAAAAAGTCCTGGAAAGATTTTAATTGTACTTCTAAAAAGTCAGGGTATTCTAACTGATTCTTAATAGAAGCAAAATTTATTCTTTGATTTTTTGTTAATGAAGACATTTCAAAGAGGTTATTTGGGTGCGGTGAACTCAATTATTTTATAGACAGAAAAAGGTTTAGAATCCCTCCGTTCGAGGGAATCTAAACCAAAGACCTGATAATCAGGTGTTTTTATTTAAGTTCAACTTCTGCTCCGCCTTCGGTAAGAGTTTTCTTTAAGGCTTCTGCTTCGTCTTTTGTTGCACCTTCTTTTATTACTGAAGGAGCTGAGTCAACTAAATCTTTAGCTTCTTTTAAGCCAAGACCAGTCAATTCTTTTACTAACTTAACAATAGATAATTTATTTGCACCTGCTGCTTTCAAAACAACATCAAATGCTGTTTTTTCTTCTACTACCTCAGCGGCAGCTGCAGGACCTGCAGAAACTGCTGCTGCTGCAGCTGCTGGTTCAATACCGTGTACTTCTTTCAAAATTTGAGCTAACTCATTTACTTCTTTAACCGTCAAGTTAACCAATTGTTCTGCAAAAGCTTTCAAATCTGCCATTTTTATTTTTTTTTATGAATTTGTTTTTTTTATTTGGGATAATTTTATCTTTCCGACAATGTTCTTAAAACACCGTGGATAGTAACACCACCTGATTGGAGTGCCGAAATAACATTCTTAGCAGGTGATTGCAATAAGGCAATAACATCGGCAATAAGTTCATTCTTGCTCTTCACAGTGATTAATGCTTCTAACTGATCTTCTCCAATGTAGAAACTTTCTTCAACATAGGCTGCTTTCAGAATTTGTTTTTTAATTTTGCTCTTGCTGGCTTTCATCAAGTCCTGGATGATCTTAGCAGGTGCATTTCCAATATTCGAGAGCAACATTGAAGTTTCTCCGGTTAGCGAACTGTTTAGTTCACTAAAATCTACCTTTGAGTTATCTAGTGCCTTTTTAAGCAATGTATTTTTTACAACTACAAGTTTTACATCTTTGCCGAAGCAAATTCTTCTTAATTCAGTAGTTTTAGCAGCATTTAAGCCACCAAAATCAGCTAAATAGAAGTGAGCATACTCACCAATAGTTGACTCAAGTTGTTTTATAATAGCGCTTTTATCTTCCTTTTTCATAAACTTTTAATTTTATTCTTCAATTGATTTGGGTTCAATCTTAATACCCGAACTCATTGTACTTGAAAGATAAATGCTCTTTACATAAGTTCCTTTTGCGGCTGTTGGTCTAAGTTTCATTAAAGTTGAAACAAATTCTTTGGCATTTTGTATAAGTTGTTCAGAAGTAAAAGATACTTTTCCTACTGAAGTGTGTACGATACCATATTTATCAACTTTAAAGTCGATTTTCCCTTGTTTTACTTCTTTTACAGCTTTTCCAACTTCATTGGTTACTGTACCGCTTTTAGGATTTGGCATTAAACCACGTGGGCCTAATATCCGACCTAATGCACCTAATTTACCCATGATGGCAGGCATTGTGATGATAACATCTACATCTGTCCATCCACCCTTGATTTTTTCTATATATTCATCCAGACCCACAAAATCTGCTCCGGCTTCTTTAGCCGCTGCTTCCTGGTCGGGAGTACATAATGCAAGAACCTTTACTTGTTTACCTGTTCCGTTTGGTAACGACACAACGCCGCGTACCATTTGGTTGGCTTTACGTGGGTCAACACCTAAGCGTACATCTATATCTACAGAGGCATCAAATTTCGAGTTGGTAATTTCTTTTACCAATCCGGCTGCTTCTTTGAGAGAATAGGTTTTTCCTGCTTCAATTTTTTCTAAAGCTAACCTTTGATTTTTTGTCAGTTTACTCATTTCTAATTGAAGTTTATATTAATTTTTAACTGGAAAAGTACCTTTTACGGTAATACCCATACTTCTAGCTGTACCGGCAACCATTTTCATAGCTGCTTCTATTTTAAAACAGTTCAAATCAACCATTTTGTCCGCTGCAATAACTTCTACCTGATCCCAGGTGATTTCAGCTACTTTTTTACGGTTTGGCTCTGCCGACCCACTTTTCAGTTTGGTTACTTCCAATAATTGAATAGCAACAGGAGGAGTTTTTACAATAAAGTCGAATGATTTGTCAGTATAATAGGTGATGACTGCGGGTAAAATTTTACCCGGTTTGTCTTGGGTTCTGGCATTAAATTGTTTGCAAAACTCCATTATGTTGATTCCTTTAGATCCCAATGCAGGGCCTACCGGAGGAGAGGGGTTTGCCGCACCTCCTTTAATCTGTAATTTAATTTGTCCAGCAATCTCTTTAGCCATAATTGTTTTAATTTTTGATGTTAAACCGGAGTGATCGATTTGTAACAGGAATCAACTACTCCTTTTCTACTTGGGTGAATGCTAATTCGAGCGGAGTTTTCCGTCCGAAAATCATAACCATAACTTTGAGTTTTTTCTTTTCGGAATTCACTTCCTCAATTAACCCGCTAAATCCGGTGAAAGGACCAAAAATCACTTTCACATTTTCACCAACAAAGAAAGGCGTAAGCATTTCTTCTGCTGTTTCCTGAAGTTCATCCACTTTGCCCAGAATCCGATTCACTTCCGAAGGACGAATCGCAGTTGGAACATTGTTTTTTTCACCCAAAAAACCTATTACATTTGGCGTATTACGCAGGCGGTGAGGTATTTCACCGATTAGATGAGCTTCTATCAAAACATATCCCGGCATGCAACTACGTTCTTTTGTAATTTTTTTGCCGTTACGAATCTGGTAAACCTTCTCTGTAGGGATTAAAACCTGGGCAACATATTGACCAAGATCTGAATTTTTGATTTCTGCATCAATATATTCCTTTACCTTGTTCTCTTTTCCGCTAATAGCACGCATAACGTACCATTTCATGTTTGTTGTCTCAGACACTTTATTGACCTCCATTGATTAAATTAAGACAGTTGTCCGTAAATAAATTTCATGATATTTTCAAAACTTATATCCATAAGCCAAACGATCAATGCAAGAATGATGGAAGCAATTAATACCACTACTGCACTGTTTGTAAGTTCTGCCCTTGTAGGCCAGGATACTTTTTGGACAAGTTCTAAATACGCCTCTTTGATATAGTTAATTATCTTCATATATAAATAGAATTTGCACGGGCAGAGAGGCTCGAACTCCCGACACCTGGTTTTGGAGACCAGTGCTCTACCAACTGAGCTA
>Ga0302215_10001566_pt1 | contig 16237 bp, 11 predicted proteins | sample II_Fen_N3_1_FD_194580 | JGI IMG/M metagenome (GOLD analysis project Ga0302215, IMG submission 194580) | Peat permafrost microbial communities from Stordalen Mire near Abisko, Sweden - II_Fen_N3_1 | ecosystem: Environmental > Terrestrial > Soil > Wetlands > Permafrost | place: Sweden: Abisko...
TTTGGTATTCGAAAACGGCATTAAAGCCATCGTTATGAACTTGGAAGAGGACAACGTTGGAGCAGTTTTGCTAGGACCAAGTAGCCAGATAAAAGAAGGTTTTACTGTTAAACGTACCAAACGTGTAGCTTCAATTAATGTTAGTGAAGCCATGCTCGGACGTGTTATTAATCCATTGGGAGAACCATTGGATGGTAAAGGTAAGATTAGTGGCGATATGCTCGAAATGCCTTTGGAACGAAAAGCTCCCGGTGTAATTTTCAGACAACCGGTAAATCAACCTCTTCAAACAGGTTTGAAAGCTGTTGATGCTATGATTCCAATTGGTCGTGGTCAACGCGAGTTGATTATTGGTGACCGTCAAACCGGAAAAACAAGTATCGCGATCGATGCCATTATTAATCAAAAAGCCAATTTCGATGCCGGCGACCCTGTATATTGTATTTATGTTGCTATTGGACAAAAAGGTTCTACCGTTGCATCTATCGTAAATACTTTACAGGAAAGCGGTGCAATGGATTATACTGTTGTAGTTGCTGCTAATGCTGCTGAACCTGCTGCTCTACAATATTTTGCTCCTTTTGCCGGTGCTGCTATCGGTGAATACTTTAGAGATACCGGTCGTCATGCTTTGGTTGTTTACGATGACTTATCGAAACAAGCAGTTGCTTACCGTGAAGTGTCGCTGATTCTTCGTCGTCCTTCCGGCCGTGAAGCTTATCCTGGTGATATTTTCTATTTGCACTCTCGTTTGTTGGAACGTGCAGCGCGCGTAATTTCGCAACAAGAAGTAGCCGAACAAATGAACGATTTACCGGAATGTCTAAAAGGATTAGTGAAAGGTGGCGGTTCACTTACTGCTTTGCCAATTATCGAAACTCAGGCTGGTGACGTGTCGGCTTATATTCCTACTAACGTAATTTCAATTACCGACGGACAAATATTCCTCGATACAGATTTATTTAATCAGGGTAATCGTCCGGCTATCAACGTAGGTATTTCAGTGTCGCGTGTGGGTGGTAATGCTCAAATTAAAGCCATGAAGAAAGTGGCCGGAACTTTGAAAATGGATCAGGCTCAATTCCGCGAATTGGAAGCATTTACCAAATTTGGTGGCGATATGGATCCTGTTACAGCCATGACCATTGATAAAGGACAAAAAAACACACGTTTGTTGGTACAAGCACTACATGCACCTATGGCTGTTGAAAAGCAGATTGCGGTATTGTATTGTGGCACAAACGGTTTATTGTCCAAAGTTCCAATGAATAAAGTGCAGAGCTTTGAGAAAGAATTTTTGATGGTGTTGGAATTATCACATCAAGCCGATGTGTTGGATGTGCTTAAAAAAGGTGGTATCAATGACGATGTTACAGCAATTCTCGAAAAAGTAGCTGCCGAAGTAGTCAAGAGAATCTCAATCAATTAATAATTAACGATTAATAATTAATAATTAGTAATTCAAGATGTTTGTTTTAGGCATTGTTTTATTACTATATCAGGTTTTAATTTTTAATTATTAATTTTTAATTGTCAATTAAAAATATGGCTTCATTAAAAGAAATAAAAACACGTATTCAGTCGGTAAAGTCGACTCAGAAGATCACATCTGCAATGAAGATGGTGTCTTCTGCCAAGCTGCGTAAAGCACAAAAGACGATAGAGAATTTTCTGCCTTACGAGCAACGACTGAATAAAATACTTAATAACTTTTTAAGTGCCGGGGAGGATAGTTTTTCATCTTTTTCCGAAGTTCGTGAAGTTAAACGTGTAGCTATTGTTGTTTTCTCTTCAAACTCAAGTTTGTGTGGTGGTTATAATTCAAATGTTGCCAAACGATTGACCCAAACAATAGAAAAATACAGTTCATTAGGTCGTGAGCACATATTGGTTTTCCCGGTAGGTAAAAAGATTGCCAAAGCCAGTCGTAAATTGGGTTTTGAATCGGAATCAAACTTCGAAGCGATGGCCGATAAGCCTACTTTTGCAGCTGCATTGAGTATGGCTGATGATTTAATTCAACTGTTTCAGAACAAAGATATTGATAAGGTAGAATTGATTTATCACCATTTCGTTAGTAAAAGTACACAGGTGTTGACTTCCGAAACATTATTGCCTATCCAACTAGCCAAACCACCAAAAGGATCTTTGGCGCTCGATTACATAGTAGAACCCGATCGTCAGACTTTGATGGATGATTTAATTCCAAGAGTATTACGTTTGAAAATTTACACCGCTTTACTCGATTCCAGTGCTTCTGAACATGCTGCACGTACAATGGCTATGCAAATTGCTACCGACAATGCCGATGATATTCTTCAGGAATTATCATTGCTTTACAACAAGTCGCGTCAGCAAGCTATTACCAACGAATTACTTGATATTCTGGGCGGATCGTTTAAATAAAACTGGTTTTTGAAATCAACAACACCCAGAATATTTAAACAAGTTCTGGGGGTGTTGTAATATATTGAATTTTAAAGAAATATTTAATTTCTGCTAACCGTGTTTGTAATGTAGTCTACGTTAAGATATTATATTGACGTGAGTTCAAATTAAGGGTAGACTAAAACGGTTAAGTTAATGACGTAATATCATTTTTTTAGCTTGGCACTTTTTACATCTCTATTCAATTCCCTCAATATTCATATCTGTTGAACCTTCTTTTTTCTTTGTCTCTGTTTGTTTTGGTTTAATATTACCAAAGTTATAACTCAGGTTAATCCCAAACATTCGTCCATGAAAATAGTTTTCTGTTTTTTGCGAAAACCCATTTCCAGAAGTTGTAGATCTATGGCGATCTGAATTGAAAAGATCTCTAACATTGAAACTTAGACTAAATTTTCGATTTAAGAAGGTTTTACGAACACCTAAATCTATTGAGTAATTCGCATCTTCTGTTCCTTGTGCAATTAACTGTGGAGACTCATACTCACCGGTAATTTGACCCGAAAATGTTTTGCTTAGCATAAAGTTAGCCAACACATTAGCACTCCAGGATAAATTTGAACTCCCCTTTATTCCTATAGTTTGATTGTATGAATTGACAAAAGAGCCGGAATCTAGTTGACTATAATATACATTGAAAGAGGAGGTTAGACTCATAAACTTGAATAAACGGTTTTTTGATATAAGTTCCAATCCTGTATTTTGCGATTTGGCAACATTTGTAAATGTACTCTCAATAACTTTATTGTGTACAAATAGCACATTTTCAATCACATCGTTTGTGTAATGGTAATATACAGAGGCCGAAAGTGACTGTGAATCCCAACTTTTTACATAATTCAATTCCATGGACGATGAGTATTGTGGTTTTAAATCAGGCTGACCGTACTTTATGGTAGTGGAATCGGAAAAGTCCTTGTATGGATTAATTTGTTGTCCACGTGGACGATTTACCCTATTACTATAATTCAATTGTAGTTCGCTGTTGTATGGAAGACTGTATGACAAATAGAAACTTGGAAAAAAGTGGTATAACGGTTTTGAATTAATAACCTGAACCGAATCAAGTCCAGAATTCAACATTGATTTGGTGGTATTGGTTGATTGTTTCGTCATATACTCTGCCCTAACCCCAAGTTGAAATGTTAATTTATCAAAACGATTTCCATAAGTTAGATAACCAGCATGTATTTGTTCGTTATAATTAAAATTATTGTAATATGAAGGAATTGTTAGGTTTGACAAATTGTCAAATCCCGAAGAGGAACTTAATCTATTGCTTACATCACTTTGCCAACCGGCTTCCAATTTACTGGTTTCCGATAACTTATTGGTATAGTCTATCTTGAACTCAAGTTCTGTATTATTACTTGTTGCATTTTGCAATTTATTCGATTTTGCATTTGTTATTGAGTCATTCTGAATATATGTATTATCCCCACCTCTGTTATGCGATGAATATGAGAGACCTGAGGTTAGAAATGTGCCATTTTTATTAAAATCATGATGATAATCTAGATTCATATTTAAACTTGGACGTGTTCCTGTTCCATTGTTAATCTGATTGTAATTACGTTCAATCGCATTGGTTACTACATTGGTTGATAAAAAATTGATATTATTTGTTTGAATACCACTCCCTGCCATTCCAAATCCAGAAAGACTCAATGTGTTTTTTGTGTCTAAACGGTAGTCGATGCCTGCTCGTACAAAAAGACCACTAAATGCAGTAGTCATATCACTATTTTGATGTAGTAAAGTTGTATTTTGATTTAGTGCGATACTATCTTTTCCGATGTAATTTATACGGTCGGTTTTACCACCTCCCTCAAATGACATAGCCCTGTAACCCAAATTTATATAAGAATCAAATTTGCTACTGCTGTAATTAATATTAGCTCCCAAATTTTGACCAAGTTTACCACCATCAGGAAATGTTAGTCCGCCAGAAATGCTTCCGTAATAACCGGCTTTGTGCTCCTTTTTCATAACTATATTAATAATACCGGCTGAACCTTCGGGATTAAATTTTGCTGAAGGATTAGTCATAATTTCAATTGATTCAATGTTTTCAGCTGGCATTTGCTGAAGTACTTGAGCACGATTGTCGGCAGTTAACCCCGATGCTTTTCCATTTATCCACACTTCTACGCTTCCATCTTTACGAAGCGACACGTTTCCTTGATTATCAACAGTTACTGATGGGATGTTTTTTAAAACATCGGATGCAGACCCACCAGCTGATGAGATATTTTGATCGACACTAAATACTTTCTTGTCAATATCAAAATGCATCTGCGAACCTTGTCCAATAACTTCAACATTGCCTAGTTTTTTGCTATCTTCCTCTAGTTTGACTACACCCATATTTAATGGTTTTTCTGTTAGCGTCAACACCTGATTAAATACTTTATATCCTACAAAACTTATCCGGATATTATATTTACCAATTGAAACCTCAGGGAGTTTAAACGCTCCATCTTTATTTGTTATAACACCCGCTACCGGAACATTTGAGCCTTGTTTGAACAAAGCAACACTAACAAAATCGAGAGGTGATTGAGTGTCGGCATCAATAATTTTACCATAGACAATGCTAGCGGTAATTAACTGAAACGAAAATAAGAAGAGCAAAAATGAAAGAATTTTTTTCATACAAAATAAATAGGAATGTACTTGTAACATTGAAATAAGCAAGTGAAAAAATCACATACCTACTATAGACGAAGAAACGCATAAATAGTTTAATCTATTTATTTGCTAAATGGTTAAAATAAAAAAGGCGTTTAAAAAAACGCCTTTTTTTGAAATTTTATTTGAAATCTGGTAGTGAATACTTATCGAGTGAATTTAGTATCTTATCTACTTGATTTACTTCCAAGAATGTAGTTCCAGATCCTTCTCCAAGACTACCACTCAAATAGCAAACATTATCGGTGGGTTGAAGAACTCCTTTTTTAACGAAACCTTGCAAACCGGCAATAAAATATTGTTGTGAATTCCCTTTTTCTTCTTGAAAAATAGGATAAACACCGTAAGATAATGCCAACTCACGAGTTGAGCGTTCGTGGTAACAAAGAGCCAATACAGGATTTGTTCCGCGATAAGCAGCAAGATGACGAGCTGTTCTTCCGCTGTAAGTGTCGGTAATGATAGCTTTTGTTCCAATTTGCGTACTTACCTCTACCGCTGCATTTGCCAAAAATGAAGCAATGTCAATCGGGCTAACTCTTGCCGGTATATCGTTTTCGGCGAGTTTGGTTTTTTCAGCTTCTTCAGCCACTTTTGCCATTGTACGAACTGCCTCTACAGGATATTTTCCGTAAGCTGTTTCACCGCTAAGCATCAAAGCATCAGTGCGATAGTAAATAGCATTAGCAATGTCGGTAATTTCAGCACGTGTTGGACGTGGATTTTTAATCATTGTGTGCAACATTTGTGTGGCAACAATTACAGGTTTACGAGCAACAACACATTTGCGAATTAAACGACGTTGAATACCCGGAATTTTTTCTTGAGCTACTTCAATTCCTAAGTCACCGCGGGCTATCATTACACCGTAAGTATGTTCAAGAATTTCATCTATATTATCAACGCCTTCTTGATTTTCAATTTTTGAGATAATTTTGATTGGGCTATTGTGAGCATCAAGAATTTGCTGAATTTCTATCAAGTCTTCTTTGTTTCGCACAAAAGAGTGGGCTATAAAATCAAGGTTGTTTTCTATTGCAAATACAATATTTTTTCTGTCTTTTTCGGTAAGAGATGGTAAATTAATACGAACACCAGGAACATTTATACTTTTTCGGCTACCCAAATCGCCATCGTTTAGAACTCTACAGTATAGATAGTTCTCGTCTTTTGATTCTACTTTCAAGTCAATTTCGCCATCGTCAATCAGTACGTCATCACCTACGTTCAGGTCACGAACAAAATGTGGATAATTTACAGCAATACACTCACGGGTTGAAATCAATTCAGGATTTCCTGTTATCTTTATCAAATCATCGGTACGTAGCTCTAGATTGTCGTTTTCTACTTTAGTCGTACGAATCTCTGGACCTTTGGTGTCCATAAGTATTGCAATTTGATTGCTTACTGCTCGAACATTGGTAATTATTTTTGTAAATCCCTCGGCTTGTAAATGTGCCGAGTTCATTCGCACAACATTCATTCCCTCGTTATACAATTCGCGGATAAAATCCTCTTCGCAACGTAAATCGCTAATTGTAGCGACAATTTTTGTCAATTTAAACATAAATTCTTTTTTTTGATATTATTCCACTCCAGACTAAACATTTAGGAGCAAGAAAAGTTTTATTAAACTAATACTTAATGATTTCTTTTTTTTTATATATTTAGCAGGGCTTCTACAGCTAAACGGTATGAATCCATTCCGAAGCCAACAATGCAACCTTTACATGCTTCGGACAAATATGAATGATGGCGAAAAGCTTCGCGTTTAAATACATTTGAAATGTGAACTTCAATAACAGGTACTGTTATAGACCGAATAGCATCGGCAATAGCAATGGACGTATGTGTATAAGCTCCTGCATTAAGCACAATGCCATCGTACGTGAAGCCCGTTTCTTGTATTTTGTCAATTAGAGCACCTTCGGAATTCGACTGAAAATAATCCAGCTCAACATCTGAGAAGCGATTTTTTAGGTCTAAAAGATACGCTTCGAAAGTTTGATTACCATACACTGTTGGCTCACGTTTACCCAATAAATTCAGGTTTGGACCGTTGATAATCTGAATACGTTTCATAAAGGTTATTTTTTATTTTTGTTCAAATTGCAAATAGTAATATAAAGTATATATAGCGACGGAATTAAACTAACTCCGTTGGCCAATATCATGGGTAAGTTGTTTAAAAGTACACCGTATAAAAGCCAACAAAATACACCAAAGGTCATTACAATATACATTCCCAACGAAATGCTGCTTGTTTCTCTTGTTTTTATAACTTTATAAGCTTGTGGAAACTGTGCGACAGCAGTACAAGCACCGGCAATATAACCTACAAATACAATATCAATTAGCATAAAAACAATTTGGTGCAAAAGTAGTAAAAAAAGCTGAATGCACAAAAAAGAGTGAAGTGTGCCATAATTAAAACAATAATGGTTGTATTCACACCGTTATATAAATCTTACGAATCATCTGAAATCATTATATATTTGGGGTTGAACTAATTCTAATAAAATACTTTAATATTTCAACAAAAAAGGAGTACTTTTACAGCTAAATAATTAATTCTAATGAACAGTTCTAATAATTTCTTTCAGGCAATTAAGCCCGGTGTTCCAAAAAGGTTTCTAATTTTCGTTGCTGCAGTAGTATGGTCTTTTGCAGGCGGAATGCTTTTATATAGAGGATTTACTATGTTGATGCTTAATCCTGAAATGCTTTGGGTGAAAATAGGGATAAGTTTTGCAGCCGGTATAATATTCTTTGTGTATATGTTTTCCAATACTTCGCTGAAACACATTCTTCGAATAGTTAATTTAAGTGAAGAACGCCCTTGTTTTTTTTCGTTTTTTAGCTGGCGTAGCTATTTTTTGATGTCCATTATGATGGGTTTAGGTATAACATTACGCATAACAGGTTTTGTTTCTCCAATATATCTTTCACTTTTTTACATTGCAATGGGAACGCCATTATTTATGTCTGCCTTTCGGTTTTATTTTTATGGCATTTTTTACCAAAATGCGGTAAAGAAAGGTACAACTTCTAAATAGCTCACGTGATGTAAAATATCAAACTTGAATACTAAAAGCAAAACTCAAGATAAAACTACACATGAATTCACCTCAATTTCCCCTCAGCCTTACTTTTAAAATTAGCACTCTTAGTAATGATTTTGTAGCACAGGATGCTAATAGAATTACCGTTGCTTATGTTCGGCAGAAAATGCTGAAACTGATAGAAGAAGTTCAGGTATACAGCGACGAAAGCCGTTCTGAATTAAATTATACTATTCGTGCAAACCAATGGCTTGATTTTTCGGCAGCATATATTTTTACTAACAGTTCGGGATCTGAAATTGGTAGGATTGTTCGTAAAGGATGGGTATCACTTTGGAAAGCACACTACGAAATATTTGATAGGAATCAACAGCAGGATTTGCTTGTGCGTGAAGAGAACCCGTGGACTAAGGTCTTTGATTCCATGTTAAGCGAAGTGCCTCTGGTTGGTGTTCTAACGGGTTACTTTTTTCATCCAGCTTATATTGTAACGCGTCCCGATGGAACTCCGGTAGTACGATTGCGAAAGGTGGCTTCCTTTTTTGGACGACGCTTTGTAATTGATAAACTCAATAAATTTGAAACAGGCGAAGAAGAACGAGTCTTGTTGGGACTTATGATGCTAATTCTTTTGGAAAGAAGAAGAGGATAAGCTTTCAGTTGACAGTGAACAGTTATCAGTTTACTTTTCTTAGAGTTTGGGCTACAGATAAAAAAAACAGGCAATAAATAATTTGTTTATTGCCTGTTTTTTCATTCCTCTTATTCCAGATATTTTGGATTGAATAGTAGGAATCCAATATTTAATCCAAAATTCCACTGACTTACAGCTGAACTATAATAATTGGCGAACATTCCTACAGAAGCAATCTTATAGTTGAAAACCAAAGAGGTTTCGGCCATAAATTGCGAAGAACTAAACGGCCGGGAATATATTGTGGAATTATCGGGCATCCGGTAAAAACTTTTATATGGTACAAACCAATAAGCTTCGCCACGCAAATGTAGTTGATCTGTAAAGTTGTAAATTGGTTTTAACCCAAGAGCAACAAATTGATTAGCACAAAAAGCATCGTTAAAAACTGTGTGACTATGAGGTGTTGGCTGAAATGCCGGTGCTTGTATTAGGTTGACAGTGTAGTTTTGCAACAGTTTTCGAGAAGTTAAAGCAATCTCAGCATAAGTTCCTAGTGTAAAATGATTTTTTAGGGTATAATACCGATCCATTTTCCCCCTAAGTTGCAACCACAAATCAGGACTTTCCGAAACATTTTGTTGTGGATGTATTGCAGATTTGTAATATTCATAACCACCAATAAGTTGAAGAGAAGAAGTGTATCTGAATCCTTTTGTAGGATACATTACATTATTCAGTGTATAGCTATCAATACGTGCATACATGCTTCCAAGTGAAAAAATACTCTTATCGTTTTTCATAGCAAGAATAGACGAATCCTTGTCTTGCATATAATTATCGGTTAATGCACCGTAGCCAATTCCAAATTCTAAACGTCCTTTCATAGTAAGCGGAAAACCGATACTTAACTTACTGTACACTTCGTACTGATTAAAGTACGAAGTACGATCATCCTCATAGAACAAGCGATTACCTTCGAAGTAGTCGAATTTATGGAGTATGATAGCTAATTTTAGATACCAGTTTTGCTGAGTTGGAATTTCGATACGTGTTCCCAACCCCAACCCATTATAAATTCTACCAAACTGAGCATCCGCGTTAGCTGTTTGGGCATATTCACCCAAATTCTGATATGACAAACCAATATAAGCCTCGTTGGATGTGGAAGACGAGATATTTCCACCTAACATTACTTTCAACTGATCTTGTGTTTTTACCTTCAAGTTCAAATCGAAATAACCGTTTGAAGGGTTGTAAACTGCATGGGGCACAACTTCCGAGATTTTATCATCCGAAATTAATTTGAAATATGCTTCCTTAAAATCTTTCTGGTCAAATACTTTATCTTTAGTGTGGAAAACCCGTTCAATATATTGTTTTTGAAGTGTATCAATTCCATCAATTACAACATTTTTGAACTTTAGTTCTGGAAGACTATCTCGATATATCTTACGTTTTTTAGTCAACTCACCCAAAGAGACCTGACGAGCCACACGTGCTCTGATTTCTGGTAACGCTTTTATACCCTCATTGTATCCGAATTGAAACAATTCATTTACTCTTGAGAAATCGAATGTGTTTATATTATCAGTATTAAATTTAATAAGCAATCCTTCATTTTTAGAGAGAGTATAATCTGTTTTGCTCATTATCATATTTTCTATCTGCATTACGATATTGCGCTCGTCAGGTTTTCTCGGATTATTTGCAACCACACTTCCAATTATAAAATCGGGTTTAAAATCTTTACGCATCACATCCACAGGAAAATTATTGAAGATTCCACCATCGAACAACAGTCGGTTGTCAATCACGATAGGCTTAAACATGAAAGGAAAAGTCATAGAGGCCCGAACAACATCGCCTAGTACACCGGTATGAAATACTATAGCCTCTTTGTTGTAAATGTCGGAAGCAACACAAGCAAAAGGCACAAACAATTTATTAAAATCTCCTCCGGCCAAAGCATTCGCCTGAGCATATAATGGAACAAAAGCATAATTCATTTGGCGGGGCGACACCAAATTTGTTGGAAGGATATTCTGTTTTATGTCAAACGAGTCAAGGTCGTTAATTTTAAATCGAAATTCAGCAATACCGGGCTTAGGATCAGCATTGCGATAATAATACACGTATTCCGACTCAATCTCTCCCGTTGACCAGTATTTAAAATCTTTGGATTTGATTAAATTCATCATATCATCCGGAGTGAGACCCATAGCATACAAGCTACCTACAATGGCGCCCATTGAAGTTCCGGTAATGTAGTCAATAGGTACATTATTATCTTCCAAAGCTTTGATAAGACCTATATGTGTAATTCCTTTAGCGCCGCCACCACTCAAAACGAGTCCGACTTTCTGAGCTTGCAAATTGAAAAAAAAACAAACCGAAAGGCAAAGAAACAGAATCTTTTTCATCGGATCAATAGTTAGGTTATAATCCGTAAAATTACAAAAAAATGAGAATAACGATATATCTTTTATCCGGTTTTTTAATAAAAAACATCTCAAATGATATAATGCTCCTTGCATAAGTCAAGTATTAGAACAGATTGTGTTGTAATTATGCTTTCTTGATGTGAAATAACCGAATTAGAGTATTTAACAACATGGATGAATGGTCTATTTTTTAGTACTTTTGCAAAAAAAAAAATATGACACAAGACAACCTCAGCTTTCAAGTTCCTCCAAAATCAATTTTACAACTTGCCGACTACGAACGAGCTCCTCAAGTATCCATTGATACAAAAAAAGAGTACATGTTTATGGCTTACCACAGCACATATAAAAGTCTGGAAGATCTTAATCAAATGGAAATGAGCATGGGAGGTCTGCGGATTAATCCGGTGACAAATATTAGTTCAACAATCAATTATATCAATAATATTAAAGTTCGCAAAGTCATAGATATAGAGCCGGTACAGGTAAAAGGTTTACCTGCAAAACCACGTATATCTTATGTTGTCTGGTCGCCCGATGAAAAGAAAATTGCATTTACAAATACTACCGAACAAGGTGTAGAGCTATGGGTACTGAACATTGCCAAAGCACAAGCAACCCGATTGACCAAAGCAGTGGTGAATGCCAACCTCGGAAATCCATTCAACTGGTATCGGGACAGCAAACAAATATTAGTCCGGTTATTGCCCAAAAATCGCCCTGCACTTATTGATTCCAAAAAGGAATTGCCATTAGGACCAACAGTTTCGGAAAGTAATGGTTCTACGTCCCAAAACAGAACATATCCTGATTTATTGAAAAATGCGTCGGACGAAACAAACTTTGTGACACTGACAACATCCGAATTAAACAAAATAGATTTATCAGGAAAAGCCGAATTATTCAGAAGTGCAGATATGCATACCTCAGAGTCGTTTTCGCCGGATGGCAAATATGTGCTGGTAACTACCATCAGCAAACCATTTTCGTATATTGTACCGTTGAATCGTTTTCCGCAAGTTCAAGTTGTTTGCGACCTAAATGGAGATGATGTAAAAACTGTAAATGAGGTATCACTTTCGGAAATAATACCCAAAGGTTTTATGGGGGTTCGCGAAGGAAAACGAGCCATGAACTGGCGCGCCGATGTTCCGGCTACTCTTTTTTATGTAGAAGCGATGGACGGTGGAGATCCTCAGACAAAAGCAGATTTCAGGGATGCCATTTATCAATGGAAAGCACCATTTACTGAGAAACCAACCATGTTGACTAAGACGGTTCAACGATTTATGCATATTGCATGGGGAAATGAATCTATTGCCATGGTGCAGGATGAATGGTACGATACGCGTAATGAAAAAACTTATTTGTTCAATCCATCGTCACCGAAGGAAAGTCCTAAACTGATCAATGACCGTAATTTTCAGGATGTGCATTCCGATCCGGGTAACTTTGAAACATGGAAAAACGAGTATGGAAAATACGTATTAGCAATAGAAAACAATTGCCTATTCCGAATTGGTGAAGGACATACGCCCGAAGGACAATTCCCTTTCATTGATGAATTAAATCTGGAAACGTTAGAAACCAAACGTCTTTATCAATCAGCCTATACCGATAAGATAGAAGAAATTTTCGATATTGAAGACTTTAAAAATGGTGAAGCTTTGGTACGCATTCAATCGAAAAACGAATATCCAAATTATTATTTCCGTAATTTCAGAAAAAACAAATTAACGCAGGTAACTTATTTCCCTAATCCGTTTGAAAGCATTAAAGATGTACACAAAGAACTGATTAAGTATAAACGTGCCGATGGGGTAGAACTGTCGGGAACACTATATTTGCCTACCGGTTACGATTGTGCGAAAAAGAAAAAACTACCGTTGCTTATCTGGGCTTATCCGGCAGAATATAAAGATAGAAACAGCGCTGGGCAAAGTACCGCCAACGAAAATGAATTTACGTTTCCGTTTTATGGTTCGTTTGTATATTGGGTAACACGCGGTTATGCAGTGCTTGACGATGCTGCATTTCCTATTATAGGTGAAGGAGAAACCGAACCTAACGACAATTTTATGGAACAACTTATATCCAATGCCAAAGCAGCTATTGATGCTGTGGATTTGCTCGGGTATATTGACAGGAATAAAGTAGCTGTTGGTGGACATTCCTATGGTGCATTTATGACGGCAAATCTGCTCACTCATTCCGATTTGTTTACTTGTGGAATTGCCCGAAGTGGAGCGTATAACCGTACACTTACACCCTTTGGGTTTCAAAGTGAACAACGCAATTACTGGGACACACCTGAGGTTTATAATACGATGTCGCCGTTTATGAATGCCGACAAAATGAAAACCCCTCTTCTACTTGTACATGGTGAAGCCGACAATAATTCTGGTACTTTCACTTTGCAAACCGAACGTTATTTTCAGGCTTTAAAGGGACTTGGAGCACCCGTGCGCATGGTTATTTTACCAAAAGAATCGCATGCTTATGTTGCTCGTGAAAATATCCTACACTTGTTGTGGGAACAAGATCGGTTTTTGGAGAAATATTTGAAATGATGCATCTTCAACCGCTGTTAGAGTCCTTTGAACTACTGAAGGGTTATGAAAATCAACGCAGACAGATGTGAATTCCCAGTCGTTGATAAGAAGTAAAATTCTATATTTTTAATCTTTAGAACATTGTCTGTAAATTACAAACGCTCAGAGGTACATTGTACACTTTGAGCGTTTTTTATCCGCCTGAATGACGGACAATTTTAGAGCTCACTCCGAAAACCAATGTGTCCCAAATCCCCAAATGAGAAACAGTGATTAGTACGACTTTTTATTCGACCTTCTGATTTTATTTGTCTGGACCATTCTGTTCAAACACTTCAATTCAGACTATTCGAAGTGAACTCAATATCTATTATTTTAAACGTTTTTCTCTGCAACTTGTTCACGGAAAATTTAGAAAATTATAAGTCCACTCCGAAAATCAATTGCATTCCAAATCCCCAAATGAAAAACTATGATTAGTACGACTTTATGATTCGACCTTCTGACTTCATCTGTTCGATTAAACAACTAAAATCAGACATTTCGAAGTGGACTTAATTCTATACTTTCAAACACTTTTTCTTATCTCTTTTTAACCCCCATATTATTTTCAAGCAGGAATAACTAATAACCAATACTAACAAGAACCAGAATCCATCCCCAACTGGAATGGGTGGACCTGTAGGATCACTTCCCGGGTCAGTACCACCATCTAAGGCACCTTCTGAGGCAAATTGCCGGGCAGTAGGATTTCCTACAGTCAGATCAGTATTTAAAGAAGCAATATCCTGATTGCCTAATGCATAATAACTTCTGGATGTTTTCCCACGCATACCAATATATACAAAGTTTTCAATATATCTATTTTCCTTTTGTTTTACAACTTTTCTGTCAGATGAAATTGGATACACTTTATAGTTTGTTTCAACAAGTGTAGCTGCTGTAATATCCTTTGATTTAAAGCTATAGCTTTTATTATCCGGCGTATAGATCGGAATTGCATAAGCTGGATTTTCGTACGGTTGATATTGTTGGTTATGTTTGTATTTTTCGAATGAAGGTGAATTGGTTATTCCAGCACTAAAATCGACTCCCTGATATTGTATAGAATAGTTCTTCTTTTCATACAAATCGGGACTCCCAATTGGCGAATAGATAATTATGATGGACAACGCAGCCCATGATAAAATCCAAACCAGCATCATATTAACTTTAGCATTCACTTTATCGAACTATTAAACGTTGGGTTTTTATTTGCAATAAATCGTATTATTCAAGTCGCTTTATCAACTCTATTAAATTCGCCAAGCAATTCATTAGATACATCAAAAATTGAATAACCAGTTACAGCGTAGAAAAAGGTTACCGAAGTATAGATGGCACACATTGTTTTGCAGATACCAAGTATCGGTGAAACATTTTCATTTGTGTTGCTTTTTAATTGTGGAGTTGTCGCACTATTCGTGAAAGCTACTGCATTAATAGCATCGAAGCCAGACTGGGGTGTACTAAAATTACTGCCTATGCATACAGCTATTGTTGCGTCGGCAAATAGCCGAAAAAAGGGAAGAAATAAGAGAAATAAAGATAGAAAACCTGTTTTAAGTATCGTTGTTTTCATAATATAGGGGATTTAATTATTATGATTTTGTATAAGCCAATGTAAGTACTTCTCTTTGTATAAATAACCTTAACTATATTTTAATTTGGGTTATACTGTCAAAGAAATGTGCTTTAAGCAATTGAATACCTTAGATATGTAAATATGGAACTAAACACCTGTCACATTGCTTTATTGATTGAAATTCAAATATAACACATTATTCAATTAATTGTCCTTTAGTTATTTGTAGCTTTATATTTTGAACAAGTGCATCTTTTACTACACTGTAAAATGTTTATAAGAACTCATAAATGAGAAAAATAATTTACAATAAATACCCATTTGCATCAATTTAATGTAACAATCAGATAATGAAATGCAAATTCGATAATGTTATACTTTTTACCTATCCGTAATTCCAATTTGTAGTAAATAAAATCCGTTATATATTTGTAATTATTACATTCGATTAAAATATATTTTTGTTAATGAAAATTTAAGTTCACTTTGAGAAGAGACATATAATAAAATCATCTGATTTTATTATATATATTTAACTTAGCAAGTGCATTTTCTTATCTAGTTTAACTGTAAAACTGATTGATTGTGAAGTTAATAATTGCTGAGAATAAATTGATTTATTTGTCACTTAACTAGGGTCTGCTGAAAAACCAGGATACTATTAATATTCAATAGAATAATGTGGTTTTTTGAAATTTATGTGCAAACTTTTTGAATCTAAATGTTTGTTTCCTGTGCATCAATTTTTTTTTTGCAATCCCAAATCCTGAAAGGATTTAATG
>Ga0302215_10001567_pt1 | contig 16232 bp, 15 predicted proteins | sample II_Fen_N3_1_FD_194580 | JGI IMG/M metagenome (GOLD analysis project Ga0302215, IMG submission 194580) | Peat permafrost microbial communities from Stordalen Mire near Abisko, Sweden - II_Fen_N3_1 | ecosystem: Environmental > Terrestrial > Soil > Wetlands > Permafrost | place: Sweden: Abisko...
TCGAGCGGTAAAATAGTGAAGTAGGTTCTGTAATAAAGCAGGTTGAAAATAAGATAAGTATTCAGAAAAAACAAGATATAGAGAATAATGTCTTTTCGGACTTTTACGAAAAAGAATGGTAGGCTAAGTGCCAGACATGTGGCTATATGTAAAAAAACGGATGATAATAAACTACTATCAATCTGACGCTCTACAACATCAAAAAATAACCAAAAATTGAAGTAGAAAATTGCTATACACAAGCAGTAAAATACGATATTGTAAAAATAGTTGTTTCCCTTTGGGACAAATGTAGCAATGGGTTTCTGAAACATGAATTTAATATAAATATAACCTTAATGAAACCGCAAATTTATGGAAATTGTTTGAAAGAATAATATCGTCGGAAATAAATCAATGAATAATGGTGAACGAACGCTGTAAATCTATTCGTTTTTAATGTAAATGTCCGGAATCATGGCGTCAATCTTTTTCTTAATCATTTTGCCGCCAAACATAATATTATTGTCGAAAATTGTTCCATCCGATCTGATAATACAAGTATCACTTGCAAACTTGATAATGGACTTGTTTCTTAAAAAAGAGTAATGTCCTAACCAAAATTCATCCACAGATGAATACTTGTACTCTTTTGGTTTACTCATATCAATAGGCTTATTGTCATGAGTGTAAAAGCCATAAATGTGAAATTCTTTTCCTTTAAGTCCAATTATCTGAGCTTCGTTCTCGTTTTTATAAACAATAAAATCGTTTAGGTTTGTAAACTGAGATTGCACGCTTGCATAGTCGTCCTCAATGCTACTAACAACCAGATAACCATTCTTTTTTAGCTTATTCTGAAATAGCATTCTGCAAAAATGTTCTCTTGAGTTGTAAAATGCTTCCTGCCTGTTTTTCATGTACTTACGCTCGGTCGTTTTGTTTTTAAACTCATAAGGTTGGTAGTAGTAATAAGCCAGGTATTTACAAATAGTATTAGTGGGGCTTTTGATAAGATAAAAATTGACTAAATCGATAAATATTTTATAGCCTAAAGCAGGAAAATCAACCACAATAGGAGCTTGTGCTTTGACAGAAAAAATATCAAAAATTTTTGTGTGGAAAACTGTGTTTTCATCCTGAGAAAGCTCATTGTTGTCCGATTTAAGAATAACATAATTTGTTGTGTCGGTTTTTTCTATAAAAGTGTCGGAGTAGTTTTTAAACTCAAGCACTTGTTCATTTTTTAGAAAAGTCTTTGAACTCCAAGTGTCGCTTCCTAAAAAATAGCCGCTAAATTTAGCCACATTCGTTGCCCGGGAATTTTTTCCGGTAACTTCAATTTCCGATAACTGAATTGTTTTTTGCTTCAGAAGTATGATTAGCTTGTCGGAGCTATAATCCGTTAGCAAGAGTGTTTTAAGATTGTATCCAACCCGGCTGACAACTATTTTACACGGAAGAATTACCCCGGTAAGCGTAAATAGTCCATTTAAATCGGTAGATGAGCCAATGGTGGTGCCGTTTATATAAACAGTGGCATCGGTGATGGGATTTTTGTTATCGTCGTCCTGTACAACACCGGATAAAATCAGTTGCCCTGAAACGGACGAATTAATACAGATTAGAAAAAAAACGAGAATTCTTAGCGTGTTTATAATCCGTTTTTTCATATTTTTTATGTGATTAGATATATGGTTGCGGTTAACAACATTTTTTGTGAAATTTGGCACTTTTTACATCTTGCCCGGAATAAAATAAATGATGAATATTACAATAAGAATAGCTCCAACTATTATCATTTCGGTGAAGAAAATCAGATAAGTATAAACGAGCTTTTTCAATGCTTTATGCCGCTTAAGGTTACCGAAAAATTGCATAAAACACCAACAAGTTACTATCAACTCCATTATAGTTGTAATTGTATCCACTGTTTCTTTTCCAGCGTTGTGTTGCGTGAGCACTGCTAACGGAAAAAGGATCAGTGTAACCAATAGCCGAAAACTGCTGGCATAGGCATTTAAAACCAAATGTTCCACATAATTGTAACCTTCTTTCCGGTAGGATAGAAACGAGGCAAGTGCATAAAATGGAATTACTATGAGCGCCATAATGGCTCCGTGATTGCTAACCCATTCGCTTATGGCACTAATGGTTTGTATATTAATCCTGGCTCCGTTAATAATCACTTTTGATGATTCTTCGAGCTCTTGTTTAAGGAAAAAGTGTTTCAATAATCCATACAAAGTGGCTAACACCATAACCAGAGATAGTGGCTTAAAATGTCCGACTCTTTTACCGGCCAGATAATCATTTATGGCGTGACCGGGACGAACACAAAGTTGCCAGAGCGAGAAAAGAATGCCTTTATCAAAATGAAACAGTCCGTGTTGAATATCGTGCCATAGAAATTTAAAATTGATTCGATGGGTTGAAGCTGATTGTCCACACTGGTTGCAGTAATTTCCTTCAAATTCTTTGCCACAGTTTTTGCATGTAATCATTTTGTTGAAATATTTTAATTAAGAAAAATTTGATACAAAACTAACAATTATTCTTTACAATATCGATAGATTGATTCGGAATGTTATTTTTTTTGGATGAAAGTGCAAATGTATTTAACGAATAAACCCTCAGGCGGTTCTGCCTAAGGGTTTATTTATGGTTGGTTACTTCCTGAATTATTCTTGCTCCGAATAACAGGAGAGTTTATTTATTCCGATTTGAAATATTTATATACTAATCCGGCAACAATAGCTCCTACAACAGGAACCAGAATAAACAACCAAAGTTGTGACAAAGCCCAATCGCCAACAAATAATGCCTGACTGATACTTCTGGCAGGGTTAACAGATGTGTTAGTAACCGGAATACTGATAAGGTGTATTAATGTAAGCGCAAGTCCAATAGCAATGCCGGCAAAACCTTTTGGTGCTCTTTCGTCGGTAGCGCCTAAAATTACCAGTAAAAAAATAAATGTCATAACAAATTCAGTAACAATGGCAGCAAGTAAACTATAATTACCCGGTGAATGTTCACCATATCCGTTAGCGGCAAAATTTCCAATTGAACTTCCGTTTCCGGTTGCCACAATGTATAAAATACCAGCGGCAGCTATAGCTCCCAGAATTTGTGATACCACATAAGGCAAAATTTCTTTTGAACTGATTCTACCTCCTGCCCATAACCCAATGGTAACGGCCGGATTTAAATGAGCACCTGAAATATGCCCAAAAGAATATGCAATAGTCAATACAGTTAATCCAAATGCTAATGAAACTCCAAGTAAACCTATACCTAGATTGGGAAAACCTGCTGCTAAAACGGCGCTTCCGCAACCTCCCAATACGAGCCAAAATGTTCCGATAAATTCTGCTAAATTTTTTTTCATATTATTTGTTTTAAATTCCGACTAAAATGGCTTTTCGGAGTAGCCCCGTTTTTTTTAGTGGGTTCTGAACTCCACTTTATCATTTCTTTTTGTCACGCGGGTGGTCGGCCCATTGGCTTTCGCAGACCATTTTGTAATTTCAGATTTTACACTTGAAAAAATTTATTCACTTGAAACGAGCATCAATACTAAGATTCACCCTCTACAGTGAAAATCTATCATGCGAGTTCCATACGACCTTAATAAAATTAATTGTTATCGTATGAAACGTTTTTGTCTTTTTTTTGTTTTCATTGACATTATAAACTTTCAGTATTTAACTTTTTCAATATCAGTCATTTAAAAATCAAAAGTTTTAGCAGGACTAAATTCGTCTGAAAAAATAACCAGCGCATCGCTACTTGGTGCATCGTATTTTGATTTAGGTAAAAGCGATGGATTACTTGGATATTTACCATTTTTATAATTCAAATCCTTCCAAACGCCAGCGTCTTTTACCATTAATTTAGCCCATTTACTTCCTTTATGTGGTTCTACCATAATTGGAGTAGTTGTGACTGTAAAATGAGTGATAATGTGCCAATTGCTATTTAAAAGTAACAAAGTACAACCACCTGAACCACAGAAATAAGGGGTTAGAAAATTAATGAAGATTTCCTGACGACCATCGTTATTTAAATCAACGGTTTGGAACTGAAACTTTCGGTCTGATGCAGGAATAACCTTCATGTCGTCTTTCAGGTAATCTGTGATTAAATAATGTTTTATTTTAGCACTGATGGCTTCATCGGTGGTGCCTTCTGCGTATACAGCGCCTGCCTTTTGGGGAGTTATACTATCGGTAGCCTGAGGTACTGACTGAGTCTGAGGTATTGATTGGATTTTATTCTTTTCCTGGTTGTTTTGGCAACTGGCGAAAAGTTCTATCGTTAATGTGATGAGTGCAATTGTGTTAAGTACTTTCATGTGTAATTGTATTTATTTTGGAGCAAATATAAATAAAATTTTTAATTTTCACATAATTTTCACATGTTTTTTTTAACTGCCCCCGAGCTTGTAGAGGAATTGATTGAGCCTTGCCACTAAACTATTAGGGCATGCTGTTGTTAGAATACAATTCAATTCAATTAAATTAAATAATATATTCAGCTATATGTACACTATATTACTTTCAATCCATTCTATTGTTCGATGGTTTATTCTTGTTGCATTTGTGTGTGCTCTCATTCGTGCATTCTACGGTTGGAGTTTAAAGAAGGAGTTTGGAAAAGCCGACAAGCAACTGCTGCTTATTACAACAGTTTTGGCTCATTTGCAACTATTTGTAGGAGTTTGGCTCTACTTTATAAGCCCTATTGTTCAGTTTTTTATACATAATTTTCATGTGGCTGTTAAGCAAAAAGAGTTTCGCTTTTTTGGTATGGAGCATAGTCTTACCATGCTTTTGGCTATTGTGGTCATTAGCATTGGTGCTACCATTGCTCGTCGAAAACAAGTTGATGCCACCAAGTTTAAAACTATTGCCATTTGGTACGGCATAGCGTTGATTCTTATATTATCGGCTATTCCACGGTAATTCATTATCGATTTGAAATTGGTTTTCTGGTTGTTCGAACCAAAAAACGTAAGGCGTTTTGAATAGTCATTCAAAACGCCTTACGTTGTGTATATAATTATTGGGGGCTTAAGCTTTTTCCTGCCTGAATCGTTGAAACACAATAATGTTTTCGAATCCGTCCACAGATTTTATCCAATTTTTCAGAACTCCGTTTACTTCGTATCCTTCTTTTTCGAACATTCGTCGGCTGGCAGTATTTGTTTCCGAAATGTGGCAATAGAGTTGATTTATTTTCAAAAAGTCGAAAACGTACTCTTCAACCAGTTGCAGCGCAGCTTTTGCATATCCTTTGCCTTGCCAAGTAGTGTCAACAAAAAGTCCGAGTGCAATGCGGCTATGGTGAATGTCAAAATCGAATAAATCAACCGTACCTACCGTTTCGCCACTTGCCACACTCACCATCATTAATCGGAGCTGATGCGTTTGATAAATGTCGTTGTGCGACTCTAGAATGTATTGTTTAAGCAAAAAGCGAGAGTAGGGGTGACGTGTGTTCCCTACCGCCCACAGTTGCGGATTGTTTTCCCAACTATACAACAGATCCAGATCTTCTGGTTCAATTGCACGTAGTCGTATTTGTTCGTTTTGTAATAACACGTTCTGATTTTAGTTTAAAGTCTGTTGAACATTATTTGCCAAAAATGGAGGCAAAGAAACCTCTTTTTGGCAATTTATATTCAGGTTCTATATCAAACGAAATAGGTTCATGTGCCTTACCATTGATAATCATGCGGTAGATAATTCCCCAATCGGGCAAGCCACCTAAGTTTCTGTCGTCGATAAAAAGGTCTGCTTTTGGTTTTCGGGGCTCCGGTTGATCCGAAGATTCTTCGGGGTAGTTCTTATTCACGGCATAGAACTCCAATCCCTTTGCACGACAATACTCCACGGCTTCTTCCAGCTCTTTACCTTCACGCACAGTCCAGAGAATAAGCAGGTATTCGGGCTGTTCCTGTAATTTTTTGAGTGTATCTATGGCAAATGGAATTTCTTTTCCGATTTTTGGATATTCGTGGGTGACAATTGTTCCATCGAAATCTACAGCAATAACCATCATGAGTTAAATATTTACGGTTTTAGTTACTTTGTTAACGTATTTTGTTTCTACCAGTTTAGAAATAGTAAAATTCTTTATTCCTCGTCGTCAATTTCTAATTGCAACTCGTTGGCCACTTTGTTTACCGAAGGTTTGCAAAAAAACAAGGCTATGGCGGCTATACCTGCACAAAATATCATCGACATATTGGTTGTGTTTGCATATAAAATAAAGTGGCTTATAACGCTTAATATTAGGCCTGTGCCAACTATAAATAAACGTACTTGAGCTCCGTAAATATACTTTTTTGTTTTTGCGAACTCGTCCTCAATAGTACGCCATTGCTTTAAGTTTTTGTGAAATAGTGCCAATGCTGCAGGAATAGAAACCATTATATAAATGATAACGATTGACGACAAGGTTATGTTGAAATTATTTTTAAAATCAATACTACCTTGTTTATTCATGGTAAGGTAATAGCCAATAATGGTTGATAAAATAGTGCCTGTATAAACCAAATAATACGCCTGATTAATTTGTCTTACTATTCTGTTAATGTTTTTCATCGTGAATTTATTGTTTGTAATAAGTGAATGTTGTATGTTTATTTGAATGAATTTGTGAATTCTACTCTGTTTAGAATGGAGCGTCCCAGCGTTACTTCGTCGGCATACTCAAGTTCGTCGCCAATGGCAATACCACGCGCAATGGTCGTTATTTTTATGTTTAATGGAGCTAACTTTCTGAAAATATAGAAGTTGGTTGTGTCGCCCTCCATGGTGGTACTTAACGCCATAATAACTTCCTTCACCTGCTCGTCCTTCACCCGCTGAACCAAACTCTCAATCTCTAAATCGCTTGGGCCAATACCGTCCATAGGCGATATAATGCCTCCCAATACATGGTACAATCCTCTAAATTGCTGTGTGTTTTCAATAGACATTACGTCTTTGATATTTTCTACCACACAAACCGTTTCTTTATCGCGCGAAGGATGGCTGCATATATGGCAAATTTCCGTATCCGATATATTGTGACATACTTTGCAATATTGAATCTCTTTTCGTAGTTGAATAAATGCATTTCCAAAAACATCCACCTCGTGTTCCGATTGTTTTAGCAAATGCAAAACCAGTCGGAGAGCCGTTTTGCGACCAATTCCCGGAAGTTTGGCAAACTCGTTTACGGCATTTTCGAGCAAAGTAGATGAAAATTGTTGTTGAGCCATTTCAGTGAATAGTTATCGGTGGGCAGTAGTCTTGTTGAATAAATTGTTGCTGCACACGTATTCGAATGCAAAAATAGGAAAAAAAACGGTTCTAAACTATTTTTGCTTAAGGCATTTCTCTTCAGTCATTTTTGAGTATTTTTGCAGCTGTTTTGAAGAATTGAACTGTTGAAAATCAATTTTCTTGTCTTCTTAATGCAGTGGTATATTAACTAATTATTTTCCAGAACCTTCATGTCCGGCATATCAATACTTCTTGTCATAGTTGTGTACTTTTCGTTGTTGTTGCTAATATCCTTTCTGGTAGGGAGTAACACCGATAATGATGCTTTTTTTCTTGGGAATAAAAAAACTCCCTGGTGGGTGGTAGCCATTGGTATGGTTGGATCATCTATTTCCGGAGTGAGCTTTGTGTCGGTTCCCGGTATGGTGGGTAAAATAGGCTTTAATTATATGCAAACCGTTTTGGGTTTCTTTTTTGGATACCTGATTATTGCCAATGTATTGCTTCCGTTGTATTACAAAATGAACTTGACCAGCATTTATACTTACTTGGAAAAGCGTTTTGGAAAGTATAGCTATAAAACGGGAGCTTCGTTTTTTCTGCTTTCGCGCACCATTGGGTCGGGACTCCGGCTCTATTTGGTTACACTTATACTTCAACATCTTATTTTTGATGCTTGGAATATTCCGTTTGCTCTCACTGCTGTAGTGGCGGTTTTTCTTATTTGGCTGTATACGCATCGCAGTGGCATCAAAACTATTGTGTGGACCGATACATTGCAAACTATTTGCTTGATATCAGCTTTAGTGTTACTGGTTTATCAGGTGGCAAAACAGCTGGACTTAAATATCTTTAATTTGACCAAAGCGCTTGTAAATAGCCAACATTCACGCATATTTGTGTTCGACGACTGGCATTCAAAGCAAAACTTTTTCAAGCAGTTTTTTAGCGGAATATTTATTGCCATTGTAATGACTGGTCTTGATCAGGATATGATGCAAAAAAACCTGACTTGCAGAAATCTCTGCGATGCAAAAAAGAATATGTATTGGTATGGTATTGCCTTTGTGCCGCTTAATCTTTTGTTTCTGACACTGGGCTCTATGCTATTAATGCTTGCTACAAAGAATAACATTGCTTTGCCTGCTTCGTCAGATGATATTTTGCCGATGTTTGCCACTCAATATCTTGGGCCGCTGGTTACGTTCTTATTTGTTATTGGCATTATTGCCGCAACTTTTGCCAGCTCCGATTCAGCTTTAGCGTCGCTTACCACTTCGTTTTCGGTGGATATTCTGGGTGTTCAGCACAATGAACCTAAAGTTGGGGAGCGCAAACGAAAGCTGACTCATATAGGTGTTTCGGTGTTGTTTGTAGTGATTATGCTTGTGTTTAAAGCATTGAACAATAAAAGTATAATTGATGCTGTTTACACCATTGCTTCGTACACTTATGGTCCTTTATTGGGCATGTTTGCTTTTGGATTATTCACCAAACGGCAGGTTAAAGATAAAGTTGTACCTTTGGTGGCAGTAATTTCACCTTTTTTGTGCTTTGCACTTAATCTTATCTCAACCCGTTTTTGGGGTTATGCACTTGGCTATGAATTGCTTATGATAAATGGGTTGATAACCTTTGGTGGAATGTGGGCATTTAGCACAAAGAATTTTAATGAAAAATGAATAGTAACTCGAATAAAGTGAACTAATAATACGAAGAAATTATGGATATAAAATCTGCAGAATTTGTAATAAGCAATACCGACTACTTGAAATGTCCGGATAGTCAGTTGCCAGAATATGCCTTTATCGGGCGCTCAAATGTTGGTAAATCCTCGCTCATTAATATGCTTTGCAACCGGAAGGATTTGGCTATGACCTCATCGAAACCCGGAAAAACGCTATTGATTAACCATTTTTTAATTAACAATAACTGGCATCTGGTAGATTTACCCGGTTATGGCTACGCAACTACCGGAAAGAAAATGCGCGAGCAATTACAGAGCATTATTGAAAGCTATATTCTGCAACGAGAGCAGCTGACTTGCTTGTTTTTGCTTATTGATTGCCGACACGAACCTCAGAAAATAGATTTAGAATTTATGGAATGGTTGGGCGAAAACGATGTTCCGTTCTCAATTGTATTTACTAAGTTGGATAAACTTTCGCATGTTAAGGGCGTAGAGAGCATCCGAGTGTACAAAGAAAAACTGGAAGAGCAATGGGAAGAATTGCCACCGATATTCCTGACTTCTTCTGAGAAACGTCTTGGTCGCGATGAAATATTGGGATACATTGCCGATATAAATAAGAGTTTGAAATAAGTTGGAAGATGGAGCAAATTGTCTTTTAGCAAACGTTTGCGCTTTTAATTCTACATTCTCGTTTTGATTGTATCAGACTTCTCATTTTAAATTAATATAATTGCATTTCAATTGCTGAAATGCAATTTTTTTTTCAATTATTGAGTTTGTCGTAAAATCTAATACACTAAAAATATCATGCTAAACATTCAAAAAAAAATGAGCAATGCTTTTCTGGCTTTGCTTGGTTTACCCGCTACCGCTGTAGGTTTTGCTTTGTCAACACAAATTGCTGCCTTAAGTTGGATATTGTCCAATAAGTATCATCTGGACATTCATGATGTGGCTTTTGTATGGCTGGCTGGTCCAATTGCCGGTATTTTTGGACAGGTGATTGTCGGTTTGTTGAGTGATAATGTGTGGTTTATGGGTGGTCGTCGTCGGCCATTTATTATGATTGGTGGCTTGGTGAGCACCATTGCCTTTCTGACACTACCACATATCCGTGGTATTTCTCATATTACCGGTATTTCTGACATTATTCTTATTGCTTCGGTTATTGCCCTTTTTCTGGATTTATCCATTAATGTAACGTTCAATCCTGCTCGTTCCATAATTGCCGATTTGACTCCCGAGGGCAAAGTACGTACAGCCGGCTTTGTGTGGATGCAGATTATTTCTGGTTTTTTTGGTGTATTTGCTTATTTCTTGTCCATGGTTTTTGGTAATGAAATGCTGTTGTATATTGCTGCCGGAGTTGTTTTTATAACTGCTGTTTTCCCTATTCTATTTATTCAGGAAACAAAGGAACAGTCTGATAAACAGGTAAATGATACGGAAAAGGTGGGAGTTGCGCAGATATTTAAAGAAATTTTTCCACTGTATGGATTTCTCGTGTTTGGGGTTTTTAGTTTGTTCTATCATTTTTTTACTGAAACCTTGGCTGTATGGCACAATCCGGTTCTGATAGCTTCATTAGTTTATTCTATCCTTATCGGAATCTACATTATTGTGCAGGGAATCAAGCAAAAATCGAACAGAAATGAGTTTCAGAAAATTATGTTAGCTCACTCATTTACATGGGTTGCTTTTCAGAGTATGTTTATTCTGTCGGGATTTTTTATTGAAAATCAGATTTTGCCCAATGAAAATATTTCAACACTCTCGGCTAACTGGTTTGCGCAGAAACTGACCGGAGTAACTCAAACTTCAGCTTCGTCGGTTGGGAATATTGTTTCACTCGGGTTTTTTATTTTAAACTTTATTGGTGCAATATTTCCGCTGATTTTACAGTCAATTGCCAAGAAAATAGGACGTGTAAAAGCTTATATTGCTGCATTAATATTCTCGGTTCTTGGTTATTTCTACATTGCTTATTTCAGTCGGGTAGAAATTGATTTCTATATCGGCATGTTATTCGTCGGAATTGGTTGGTCGGCTGTAATTTCAATCGTTTTTGCTATTATGAGCGAACGGGTTAATCCGGCAAAAATGGGTTTGTATATGGGCGTATTCAATTTGGCTGTGGTGCTTCCGCAAATGATGAGCAACGGAGTGGCAAATGTGATTAAAGCTACCGGGAACCACCAACTACTTTACATTTTCTGTGGATTGCTGGTGTCTACATCAGTTGTATTCTGGATGTTTGTCAAAGAACCCGAATCGTCAGCCACCAAGCAAAATATTCCTTCAGGAGGACATTGAGAATAATTTGCAATTTAGTTATTTACGATTTACGATTTAATGTTACCTTTGCGGTGAATATATTCCCGCAGATAACGCAGACTCTCGCGGATTTTTATCAGCGTATTTGCGTCATCTGCGGGAAAACTATTTTATAGAATGAAAAAAATATCTTTAGTTGCTTTAATTATTTCGCTGTTTCTTTCGTCGTGTGGTAATAAAACCTCAAAAACGGCGGTTGGACAAGCCATAGATTCTCTGAAATTAGCTTATGCAGAGGGATTTGCTATAAAATATTTTACCGATTACAAAGAAGTGATTGTTTATAGTCCCTGGGTAAAAGGAGCCGAATATGCACGTTATTATCTGGTAAAAGATAATGGCATAAAAACTCCTGCAGATGGTACCAAAGTAAAGGTTCCTCTTCAAACACTGGTGGCAACTTCCGTTACTCATTTTGAATTCCTGAGCTTGTTACACGCATTGCAAACGGTGAACGGTGTTTGCTCACCGGAAATTATTTATAATACCGAACTCAACAAACGCATAGCTGCAGGTCAGATTGCTAATTTAGGTAATGCGTTTAATATCAATGTGGAAAAAACATTACAACTGAAACCCACAGCAGTAATGATGAGTGGTTATAACCAAAACGACCCTTATGCCGAGCGGGTTTCGCAAGCTGGCATACCGGTGATTTTCAATAACGAATGGATGGAAACAACGTTGTTGGCCCGTGCCGAATGGATTAAGTTTGTGGCGGCATTTTTCGATAAAGAAAAGGAGGCAGACACAATTTTCAGTTCCATTGATAAGCGTTACAACGACATAAAAGCCAAAGCTGCTGCGGTAAAAAACAAACCTAACATCATGGCTGGTTCTAACTTTCGTGGAACATGGTACATGCCTTCCGGACATAATTTTATGGGAAAACTTTTCGCCGATGCCGGAGCTAATTATTTTTATGCAAATGATACTACTGCCGGAAGTCTGCCGCTTAATTTGGAAACTGTATTGAAAAATTTCTCGAACTCTGATATTTGGCTAAATTGTAATTTTAATTCAATTGCCGATTTGGTCAAAGCCGATTCAAAACATGCATTGTTTCGTCCTGTAGCTCTGAAACAGGTTTATAATTTCAATAAACGACTGCTGCCTTCAACTGCCAATGACTTTTGGGAAAGTGCGGTTGCGCGGCCTGATATTTTGCTGAGCGACGTAATTTCCATTTTGCATCCTGACTTATTGCCAGGTTACCAGTTGGTGTATGCTCAAAAAATGCAATAATTTAATTAGCCAAAATTTCTTCTTGAAAAAACGTAACTTCATATTATTTTCCGCCCTTTCGTTTCTGACTTTGGGTTTGTTTCTGGCCGATTTGGCTTGGGGAAGTATACACATATCATTGAGCGAGATTATTTCGGTATTTTTAGGAAAAGGGAATGGTGGAATTAACTCCGAAATACTGATCAACTTCCGCTTACCAAAGGCAATCACAGCCATATTAGCCGGTGCATCACTTTCGGTGGCAGGTTTAATGATGCAGACTTTGTTTCGTAATTCATTGGCAGATCCATATATCTTGGGAGTTAGTTCGGGTGCAAGCTTGGGTGTGGCGTTAGTTATGATGGCTGCAACTGTGTTGCCGGTAGCCTTTGTCAGTAGTGGATGGGCTTTAATAGTGGCGGCCATTATTGGTGCCTCTGTTGTATTAGCCTTGGTTGTAGGAGTATCGTTTCGGGTACAAAATGCTGTTTCTTTGCTTATTGTTGGGTTGATGTTCGGTACAATTGCCGGTTCGGTGGTGAGTGTGTTGCAAAATTTCAGTAATCCTGATGCCATCAAACTGTTTGTTATGTGGACGTTTGGTAGTTTAAGTGCAGTTACCTGGACGTATATGCAAGTGCTTTTGCCTGTTGCGCTTATTGGTTTGGGCCTGGCATTTTTCCTACAAAAACGATTGGACGGTTTGCTGTTAGGCGAAAATTATGCTCGTGGTTTAGGTGTTTCTATTGTTCGTACACGATTTTTAATCGTCATTGCAACCGGATTACTTGCTGGTGGAATTACCGCATTTACAGGACCGATAGCCTTTGTGGGTGTAGCTATTCCTCACATTGCACGCGGACTTTTTCGTACATCAACTCATAAAATTCTAATGCCGGCAACAGTACTTTGTGGAGCAACATTGATTTTGTTTTGCGATATTATTTCTCAGATTCCAACATATACATTGCCGATAAATACGATAAGTGCGTTGTTTGGTGCACCTATTATTATATGGATAATTTTAAAAAAGAGGTAAAGCCCTCTAAATCCCCATGGGGGACTTAAAGACTTAGTATTTTGAAAAAACAAATATAAAAAACTAACCAAAAAGTCCCCTATGGGGGATTTAGGGAGCTGGATTTATGTCAATTCTTACTACACAAAACTTATCCATTGGTTATTCTAAAAAAGGAAAAACTGATGTTGTTCAGTCTGGACTCAATTTGCAATTGCGGGCTGGGGAATTGGTGTGTTTAATCGGACCAAATGGAAGTGGAAAATCAACGCTACTTCGCACGCTTACGGGTTTACAAAAGCCTTTAGCAGGCAGTACGTCTATTGATGATAAAGAAATTTCACGACTCAAACAGCGTGAAAAAGCTTTGCTTATTGCGTTAGTTTTAACGGAACGTGTTGATATTGAAAATGCTACTGTTTATAATCTTGTTTCGTTAGGTCGTCATCCTCATAGCAATTGGTGGGGAAATATCAACCCGGACGAAGATGCGATTATTTGTGAATCCATTGAAATGGTTCATCTGACCCATAAAATGCATAGCAATATCAATGAACTTTCAGATGGCGAACGGCAGCGTGTCATGATTGCTAAAGCATTGGCTCAGGATACACCTATTATTATGCTTGATGAACCAACCGCTCACCTTGATTTACCAAACAGGGTGGAGATTATGCTTTTGCTTCATCGCCTGGCTCATAAAACCGATAAAGCTATTCTGCTGTCTACTCATGAACTGGATTTGGCACTGCAAGCCGCCGATCGTATATGGTTAATTAGTTCTGATAGAGGTGTAGAATGTGGTGTGCCCGAAGATTTAGTTTTCAATGGTAGTTTTAGTTTGGCTTTCGAAAGTAAATCATATTTTTTTAATGCGGCTAATGGTAACTTTTCAATGAATTATCCAATGACTAAAAAAGTGTGGGTTGAAGGTGATAAAACACGCATGTATTGGACTCTTAGAGCTTTAGCACGTGCCGGTTATATGGTGGTTAAGGATGCTGAAGTAATTATTTCGGTAACAGAAACAGGTTGGGTCTTGAATAATATAGATATTACTACCGTTGAAGATTTGCTGCACAATCTCAATCAACAGTTTGTTGAGGTATAATTGTAAATTGTTAAGTTTGTAGTATCTTTGTTGTAAATTACAAATAATAAAATAAATAGCTGCTTTCTCCGTTAAAATTCAGTTTAATCCTTAGATGTCTGAGGCGAATTTACATTGCATGAAGAATAAATTTTTCTATATATTTTGTCTTTTAGTATTTTCCATAGCTTTATCGGCACAAACCAAAGTGCGTATATACGGGTATGTTATTGATGCCAACAACCGTGGAATTGAACTTGCAAATGTTCATTTCGAAAACACAACCATTGGCACTAAAACCAACTCAAATGGTTATTATGAATTAACTGCTGATGTGAAAGACTCCATCACGATAATTTATTCGCTCCTAGGCTACGAAACTATAAAACAGACTATTGTACACCCCACGAAACATGTTTTGCAGATATCGGTGGTACTCCGCACAACCGACAAACAAATTCAAGAGGTCAATATTATTGGCCAACGTCGTCAGACATCAACCCTTGATTTAACCGATCCGTCTAAATACCGTTTAATGCCCAATGCGGCAGGTGGAATTGAGTCGCTTTTAATTACGTTTACAGGGGTAAGTTCCAATAATGAGCTTAGCTCCCAGTACAATGTTCGTGGCGGAAGCTATGATGAAAATGCGGTGTATGTCAATGGCATAGAAGTGTATCGACCGTTGTTGGTTCGTGCCGGTCAGCAGGAAGGATTAAGTTTTATCAATCCTGATATGGTTCAGAATGTAGGATTTTCGTCAGGTGGTTTCGATGCTAAATATGGTGATAAAATGTCTTCCGTTCTTGATATTCAATACAAGAAACCAACCGAATTTGAAGCCACTGCTTCGGTGAGTTTACTGGGTGCGTCGGCTTATGTGGGAACTGCCAGCAAGAATTTTACCCAAATGCATGGAATTCGCTATAAAACATCCCGCTATTTGCTTGGAACCCTCGATACAAAGGGAGAATACGATCCTTCGTTTGTCGATTATCAGACTTACCTTACGTACCAGCTCAGATCAAAATGGGAATTGACTTTCTTGGGTAACTTTTCTCAAAATAGTTATCAGTTTACACCTCAAACCCGCTCTACATCCTTTGGAACCTACAATACAGGTAGAAATTTGACTATTTATTTTGATGGAAAGGAAAAAGATTTGTTCCGAACCTCGTTTGGTGCATTGACGCTTAATTATAAGCCAATAAATGGTATGAAACTTAGTTTGTTGGCTTCTACATTTTATACTAATGAAAATGAAACGTACGACATTGCCGGCGAGTATATTTTGAGTGAGGTGAAAATGGATTTGAATGCCGAAGATAAAAAAGGAGAATCACTCGGAATTGGAAAATATCAGGAATTTGCCAGAAATACATTAAATGCAACGGTTTCAAATATCTCTCATTTAGGTGAATATGATATTGATAATCATAAGTTAAGATGGGGCGCTACACTTCAGAATGAAATTATACATGATAAGATAAGCGAATGGGAATGGCGTGATTCGGCCGGATACTCATTGCCATTCAGCAGTAAGCAGGTAAACTTGTTTTATACATTAAAATCAAATAATCAGTTGAATACTTGGCGTACAATGGCATTTTTTCAGGA